>OGFD01000005.1_pt1 | contig 162890 bp, 107 predicted proteins | sample 1570851 | NCBI WGS metagenome assembly OGFD01 (sample SAMEA2582077, study PRJEB24529) | metagenome | biome: Human gut stool | place: China | collected 2011
ATTCCATACCCAGACCGAATTCACAGAAGTCTTCGAACAGAGAGTTAGCCCATGCAGGACCTTCGCCCTTTTCGTTTGTCGTATACGGAGTAGATGGAACAGAACCAGAATAGATAGAAGAACATCCCGTAGCGTTAGCAACCATTTCACGATCACCGAACAACTGGGAAATCAGTTTTACATACGGAGTTTCACCACAACCGGAGCAAGCACCGGAGAACTCGAACAACGGAGTTGCAAACTGAGAATTCTTCACGTTAGACTTGATGTCTACCAGACTTTGCTTAGAACTTACATTAGCCACACAGTATGCCCAGTTGTCAGCTTCAGCCAACTGACCTTCCAGCGGAGCCATAGACAACGCCTTGTTGCCCTTGAATCCCGGACAGATATCGGCACAGTTACCGCAACCCAGACAGTCGAGAACATCAACCTGCATACGGAACTTCATACCCTTCATTGTAGCCGGAGCTTTCACATCCAACATCGGGAAGTTTGCACCCTTCTGTTCTTCGTCATTCAGAACGAACGGACGGATAGAAGCGTGAGGACAAACATAAGCACACTGGTTACACTGGATACAGTTTGCTTCATTCCAAACCGGAACAAATGCAGCTACACCACGTTTTTCATATTTTGCAGTGCCCTGATGCCATGTACCGTCTTCGATACCCTTGAAAGCAGAAACCTTCAACAGATCGCCATCCTGTGCATTGATAGGACGAACTACTTCGTTGATGAATGCAGGATCATTGTTTACAACCTCTTCATCATCCGGCAGGTTAGCCCATGCAGGATCAACAGTCAACTGGTTGTATTCGCCACCACGGTCAACAGCTGCATAGTTTTTGTTTACAACATCTTCACCCTTCTTGCCATAAGACTTCACGATGAATTTCTTCATCTGTTCGATAGCCAGATCAACAGGAATTACACCTGTGATACGGAAAAATGCAGACTGCAGGATTGTATTGGTGCGGTTACCCAAACCAATTTCCAATGCGATCTGTGTAGCATTGATATAATAAACCGTAATATTTTTCTGAGCGAAATAACGTTTTACGCGGTTAGGCAGGTGTTTTGCCAATTCTTCGCCATTCCATACCGTGTTCAGCAAGAATGTACCGTTCTCACGCAAACCGCGAGTCACATCGTACATACGCAGGTAAGCCTGAACGTGACAAGCCACAAAATTCGGTGTGTTTACCAAATAGGTAGAGCGGATCGGATGATCACCGAAACGCAGATGAGAACAAGTGAAACCGCCGGATTTCTTAGAGTCGTAAGAAAAATAGGCCTGACAATATTTATTTGTATTGTCACCGATGATCTTGACTGAGTTCTTGTTGGCACCGACAGTACCATCTGCACCCAAACCGTAGAACTTAGCTTCGAACATACCTTCGCCACCCAATGCGATCTCTTCTTTCTGAGGCAGAGAAGTGAATGTTACGTCATCTACGATACCGATCGTGAACTGGTTCTTCGGCATCGGCAGTGCCAGGTTTTCATATACGGAAAGGATCTGGGCAGGAGTCGTATCCTTAGACCCCAAACCATAACGGCCGCCTACGATAACCGGAGCATCTTCCTGGCCATAGAAACAGTCTTTTACATCCAGATACAGAGGTTCGCCTACTGCACCCGGTTCTTTTGTACGGTCCAAAACAGCAATACGCTTAGCAGTCTTAGGAACAGCTGCCAAGAAGTGTTTAGCCGAGAACGGACGATACAAGTGAACGGAAACCAAACCTACTTTTTCACCCTTAGCTGTCAGGTAGTCGATAGCTTCGCGTGCAGCTTCCGTAACAGAACCCATTGCAATGATGACACGTTCTGCATCTTCAGCTCCGTAGTAATCGAACAAACCGTATTTACGTCCTGTGATCTTGGAGATTTCATTCATATATTCTTCTACGATAGCAGGAACTGCATCATAGTAAGAGTTGCTCGATTCTCTATGCTGGAAGAAGTGGTCTGGGTTTTCAGCCATACCGCGTGCAACCGGAGTTTTCGGATTCAAGGCACGTGCGCGGAATTCAGCCAACGCCTTCTGGTCGATCAGCGGAGCCAAGTCTTCATTTTCCAATGCTTCGATCTTCTGAATTTCGTGAGATGTACGGAAACCGTCAAAGAAGTTCACGAACGGAACACGGGATTTGATTGTAGCCAAGTGGGCAACACCTGCCAAATCCATCACTTCCTGTACAGAACCTTCGGCCAACATGGCGAAGCCTGTCTGACGGGCAGACATTACGTCTTGATGGTCACCGAAGATACACAGTGCGTGAGAAGCCAATGTACGAGCAGATACATGGAATACGCAAGGCAGCAATTCACCTGCGATCTTGTACATGTTCGGGATCATCAGCAACAAACCCTGAGAAGCCGTATAAGTCGTAGTCAGTGCACCAGCCTGCAACGAACCGTGAACTGCACCGGCAGCACCACCTTCAGATTGCATTTCCTGCACCATTACAGTTTCGCCGAAAATATTCTTACGTCCGGCAGCAGCCCATTCATCTACATATTCTGCCATTGTAGATGACGGAGTGATGGGGTAAATCGCAGCAACTTCACTGAACATATAGGAGATATGTGCAGCAGCCTGGTTACCATCACAGGTTAAAAATTTCTTCTGTTTTGTCATAGACTCTTACTATTAGTATTTAAAAAAATTTCAATATAAAAAGCCGAAAAGCCAAAGCGGGATCATGTTGCCCTCTCCTACTTCGACCTTATCGATTGCATAATACAGATCAGGATTATTCTTCACCTTCATGTTTTCTTCAATCCTGAAATTATGCATCCCATTGACTAAGAAATGTGCATTCTTCCCGCCCTCATTCAATTTATTGTCCTTCAGAAGCTGGTTATAAAAGAATGATTCGCGGACAGACTGCATATTCACTTCCATCGGCCGGATGGGATACATCAAATTGGAGTTATACATATACACTTTAGAGGGTTTCTTGGGGAAGGACTCTCCCACCGGATAAAGCATGTTCATCAAACGGGCATCGGCCAAATATTTGATATAGTTCATCACGGTGGCCCGCGAAGTCTCTATGTCTTTGCTCAACTGACTCACATTGGGCGTACAAGGAGCGCTTGTCGCCAACAGGTAAAGCAGCTTACGCAGTTTCGGCAGATAGCTTTGTTCGATTTGTTTTATGTATAACACATCTACCTCCAGCATCATATTCATGGTCTTTAGCAAATTCTCCGAGAAATTGCGCTTCTCCAAGAAGAACGGGTAGAAACCATGATGCAGATAGTCCTGAAAGTATGCCATCGGTTTTCCCACCGAGCAGATGCCTTTCGCAATCTCCTGATGGTCCACCAATATTTCTCCAAACGTATAAGCCGGAAAACTGTTCCCGGACATCAGATTAAAAAATTCCCGGAATGAGAAACCTCGCAGGTTATACGAAACCACCTTGCCCGACAGGTCGGGATTTTCCTCTTTCAACCGCATGACGGAAGAACCGGAAAAAATGATCTTCAAGTCGGTGAAGTTATCGTAACAATAGCGGAGTTCTTTCGACCATCCCGAATATTTGAACACTTGATCGATCAGCAGCACTTTTCCCCCTTTTGCCCTGAACTCAGAAGCAAAATCGACCAACGTACGTTCCGTAAAATAAAAATGATTCAGATTTATGTAAAGACACTCCTTATTATCCGCGCCAAAATGCTCGCGGGCATAATCCAGCAGAAAAGTCGTCTTTCCCACTCCGCGAGAACCCTTAATGCCGATCAGCCGGTCATTCCAGTCGATCTCGTCCATCAGCCCTCTGCGAACCGGCGAATACAAGTGTTCTACCAGATATTTATGTGTTTTAAAGAATGCTTCCACTTTTTCAATTGACAATTAACAATGGACAATTGACAATTTATCCATCCCGTTAAACGAGGCAAATATAGATATTTTTTCCGAATTGCAATGCAGAGTTTGCAATTTTGATAAAAAACATCTATTCCAAATTATCAATTATCCATTTTTTATTGTTAATTATTCAATTATCGTTATCCACCCATAGGTATCAGGTTCATCGCCATACTGGATAGCACGCAGTTTATTGTATAGTTTTTCACAAACAGGACCCGGTTTACCGTCTTTTGCAATCACATAAGACTTATTGACATCCAAATCATCGATCTGTGAAATCGGAGCAATAACCGCAGCAGTTCCGCATTCGGCAGCTTCATCGAACGCAGCGATTTCTTCTACCGGAACCGGACGGCGTTCCACTGTCAAGCCCATATCGGTTGCCAACTGCTGCAAACTCTTGTTCGTGATAGAAGGCAGGATAGAGTGAGACTGCGGAGTGATGTAGCTGTTGCCACGAATTCCGAAGAAGTTGGCTGGGCCGCATTCGTCCAGATATTTCTTTTCTTTCGGGTCCAGATATAAAACAGCGGCGTAGCCCAGCTCATGAGCCTTTTCGCCCGCAACGAGACTGGCGGCATAGTTACCGCCGACTTTGATCGTACCGGTTCCCTGAGGAGCAGCACGGTCGTAATCGCGCATGATACATACTTTGGAGGGTTTGAAACCACCCTTGAAATACGGTCCCACCGGCGTCACAAACACCATGAACATATATTCGGGAGCCGGCTTCACACCCACCTGGGCACCCAAACCGATCATCAACGGACGGATATATAAAGCAGCCCCGCTTTCATAAGGGGGAACAAAACGTTCGTTCAGTTTTACGACCTTACGGATAGCTTCTTCGAACTTCTCAACGGGCAACTCGGCCATTTTGATACCGCGGCTGGAAGATTGCATGCGTTTGCCGTTCTCATCCATACGGAACACACGGATCTTGCCATCTTTCCCTTTGAACGCCTTCAATCCTTCAAACGACTCCTGTCCATAATGCAAACATGTGGCAGCCATATGAATATTGATGATCTCGGAAGAACTTACTTCGAGTTCGCCCCATTTACCATCCCGATAGTAACATCGTACATTATAGTCTGTCTTCATATAACCGAATGACAGATCAGACCAATTAATATTTTCCATATCTTATCGTAATTAGATTATTGACAGGCAAAGGTATTAATAAAAAATGAAAAACGGCAACCGTTACTCATTTAATCCTCACAGGAAAATAATCCCGCAAATTGTCGCAATGCGTACAGACAAATTCGGCTACACTCTTATTGTACACCTTGCTTCAAACCCCATTGGTCCAAATCGAAACTACTACTGCATCTAATTCGATTTTATACCCCATTTAATTCAAATTACACGCAAGGGTAATATTTTTTAACAGACATAAGATTCCTACACCTCGCTATCAATCAAGATTTTAATTTAAAATCCGATAAGTTTTTGCAGATATTTCAGAATGAGAGAGTTATTAGGATATTCAAAATTTCAGGTAATGACTTGGCAACGGTCTTAATTTCAGCGTTTTGCCGCTCATTACTGTCAAACAACTCTTCATATGCAAAAGTACGAATAATTTTTCAAACTGCCTAATAACCTCCTAAAAATCTCCGCTTTTTAACTCTCTGCATGATACTTTTCAATAGGACAAAAGAAAAATATAAGTTTGAGACAGCTCCACAGTTTTCCGAAGTGGTTCTTTGACCGCCTGAGAAGTACCACTTCGAAAAAAGTGCTTTTATGAGGACATATCCTTGATGTCTTTCTCTACCTCGTTCATCCCTTCTTTGAATGAGTGAACTCCCTTGCCGAGACCTTTCATCAGTTCGGGAATCTTTTTGCCTCCGAAGAATAGCAATACGATTAAGGCAATGAGCAACACTTCTTGCATACCGGTACCTCCAATAAACAATGGTGTCATACAATTTTATTTTCAGTCTAATACTTTAGTCCTTTATACACTCAAACTACTCTCGTTTTATAAATTACGCCCCAATTCGTAAGCGGCGCGGTCGTATTTTGTGCCGTTCACTGCACCCATCGGCCACATTCCCGGTGCCACCACTATACCACAGTCTTTCCATCCCAAATAGTGAAGCAAAGTGTGGTAATGGGAAGTCATAGGTTCGGCCTCTTTCGGGTCGGTGTTGGCGTATGCCATGAGAAACGCCGACAGCTTGGACACTCCCTTGATTTGTCCGTTGAGGGCATAGAAGCGGTCAATGACCGTTTTCAACTGTGAGGAAAATCCGAAATAGTACATCGGCGTGGCAAACACCACCATGTCGGCATCCACAAGGTACGGTCGGAGTTCCTCGAAATCATCATTGAATATGCACGTGCCGTTCATGCCACAACGGTTGCAAGCGATGCAGGGCGATACTTTGTGCTGTGCGCAATCGAAGCGGTACACTTCGTGCCCTGCCTCTTCCGCTCCTTTGATAAACTGTCCTGCCAAGCGATTGGTGTTACCGCTACGGCGCGGACTTCCTGTCAATACTACGATTTTCATTTTGTTTGTTTTAGAGTTCAACAAGTCGGCTGCTCCGACCATGCCCATCCCCGAAAGGAGTGCTGCTCCAGCGGTCATGCCGACTGTCTTTATAAAATGTCTTCTATCCATTGTATCCATTTATCATCAGCCCCTGTCTTTTCCTGTTTATTTCAATCCAGCCCTTTTTCGTGCAACCATTCTGACAGATGGTCTGCCACCTCCACGTTATTCAAGTCCGACATGGGGAAATGCGTGTTGCCATGCAACCCTATTTCGGGCAGATGGATAACCGTCACGTCACCGCCCAAACCGTTGAGCATTTCCGCCCATTGGCGCATCAGGTGCAGACGGCGTGTCCACTCATAGATTTCGGGGCGTTCGTCCGTTTCGGGAAGATTATCACCGTAATAGACGATAATTGGTATCTTCGTGTACTTCATAAAGTCGGACATCGGCACTTCTATTCCTTCCGTTTTCTTCGAGAGGGTCAGCACCTTGCCTTCTTCGGGCACTTGCCCTTCGGGAAACGGGATGCCTCCGCCCGGCTCGTAGGAGACAATCGCCTTGATATTGTCCGTTTTAAGCAACGTGCGCCAACCCACCGGGCCGCCTTGCGAGTGAGTGACGAATATTGCCGGGCCTATCTTGTCGAACAAGGCGGCGTAGGCATCAGAATAGACCTCGAAATCCACGGAGCCGATGTTGGGTGTCATCTGGCGGAAGAACTGGTCAAGTGCTTCCTTGCTGCGGCAGAACTGCACATCCTCGAAATAGTCGGGATATATCCCTATCCGAAAGCGGTTGAACCATGTTTCCTCATCGAATGCAGGACTGATTGTCGTTGCCTCTGTGCTACGTCCGGCATTGCCACGGCGGGGCTGGTCAACAATATAGGTCGAGAAACCGCGACGCAGGAAGATGTTCTGAAATCCCTCACGTCCGTCGGGTGTCGTTTCCCATGTCTTGGAGAACTGACCTACACCGTGGGCGAATACGAGCGGATATTTCCGGGCATCGACTGACTTTTGATAGAACACATACGCATGGTCGCCGTGGTAGTTGTGTCCCAACGAATCTGTCAGCACCGTGCCACCTACGGCAAAACTGCCTTGTTCCTCGATTTGCATGATATTCTCGTTACGGACATGGCAGCCCTGCAACAGGGCGACTGCCACCATATATAAGACTAACTTTCTCATAACCGTTCTTATTTCTGTATCTTCGATTCCTGCAAGGCATCATAACGGCTACCCACGACCGGGATAGCTGTCACCGCCTTTTCCATTTCAGCCATCTCTTCTGCTGTAAACACGATGTCGCAAGCCCGAAGGTTTTCTTCCAAATGCGAAAGTTTGGTTGTACCGGGAATAGGAACTATAAACGGGCGTTTGTTCATCAGCCATGCCAATGCCACTTGTGCGGATGTAATACCCCTTGTCCTCCCGAAAGCGTTCAGGACTTCCACGATGCGATAGTTGGCACGAATGGCTTCGGGCTGGAAACGGGGCAGGGTCTGACGGTTGTCGTTGGTGGTGTCGAATTGCGTATATTCGTTGATAGTGCCACCGAGAAATCCTCTGTTCAACGGGCTGTAAGGAACGAAGCCTATGCCCAATTCTTCGCAAAGAGCCAACACACCGTTTTCTTCGACCGTGCGGTGCATGGAGTGGTATTCGCTTTGGATTGCCGTAACGGGACAGACCGTGTGCGCCCGGCGGATGGTTTCCGCATTGACCTCGCACATGCCCCAATGCAGTATCTTTCCTTCCTTTATCAACTCGCCGCAAGTCTCGGCGACAACCTCAATCGGCGTATTCGGGTCGATGCGGTGCTGGTAGAACAAGCCGAGCGTTTCCACTCCGAGATTGCGCAGGGAGTTCTCGCATACACGGCGGATGTTTTCCGGGGTGCTGTCCTCTTCGGTCTTGACTTGTACGCCGTTCACGAACTTATGCCCGAACTTCGATGATACGAATACGCGGTCTGTATAGCCTTTCAAGGCTTCCCCGACCAGTTTCTCATTGACGTGATAGCCGTAGCTTTCTGCCGTATCGAACAAGGTGACGCCACGTTCCACGGCTTCACGTACCAATGCTATTTCCTTTCCCTTGTCCGGATATTGGCTGCGGTTATGGTTCAGCCCCATGCAGCCATAACCCATTGCGGAAACGGTGAATGCCGCCTTTCCGCTGCCCAACGTCCTTTGTGTGCGTACTGCCGCCATACCTGCCGGGATGGTGCTTGCCGGAGTGGATGACTTACCTGTTATGGCTCTTTCCGCTGCCGACACTTTCTCCAATGTGGGTGCCATGCAGAATGCCGCACCTGCCAATGCCGTCCGTTTCAGGAATCCCCGACGGCTCATTTCGTTGTTCTGTTCCTTTTTCATATCCGTTATCTTATTTGTTATCAGCTTTTATCAGATACTCCGTAAAGAAATCCGTCAGTTTATCGAAAGGAATCTTGTCCTTTTGGTCATACAAGTCCACATGATTGGCATCGGGGACGATATACAGTTCCTTCGGCTCGTTTGCCTGTTTGTAGGCATCCTCGCTGAAATAGCGCGAGTGAGCGTTCTCTCCGGCAATGAAGAGAACGGGGCGCGGCGAGATTTCCTTGATTTGGGCGAATGGATAGAAGTTGGTCAGTGCCGCCTGACTGGTGAAGCGAGTGCCTTGATAACGGGGATGCTGCCCACGCTGCGGATTGCGGTAATAGTCGAAGAACTCACGTTGCACGGCATTGGCATTTTCCGGCAGTTGTTCTGGCGTACCGAAACGGATGCGGGCGTCCACTCCCTCCGCCTCGCGCCAACGCTGGGCTGCCACTTCGGCGAACATCGCTTTTCGCGGTGCATCGGTCATGCTGTCGCTCAGACCGTTGCGCGTGGCACGCCCCATGTCGTACATGCTGACCGTTGCCAATGCCTTGATGCGTGGGTCGATGGAGGCTGCACAGACCGCGAAACCACCGCTGCCACAGATACCAATGACACCTATGCGCTCCCTATCTACAAAAGGCTGTATGCCGAGCCAGTCCACCGAAGCACTGAAATCCTCTACCAAAGCATCGGGCGACACCGCATGACGGGGCGTGCCTCCGCTCTCGCCCTGAAAGGAAGCATCGAAAGCCAATGCCACGAAGCCTCGTGCCGCCATTTCCTGCGCATAGAGTCCTGCGCACTGCTCCTTGACAGCTCCGTAGGGATGTCCCACGATGAGGGCAGGATGCTTCGCGGCTGTGTCCATGCCAATGGGCATATAGAGGTCGGCGGCAAGGCGAATGCCGTAACGGTTCATATAGAACACCTTGCGCACCGTCACACGGCTGTCACCAGCGAAGGTTTTGGGCGGTTCGGGTTTCCACTCCGAGGCACGTACAAGCGTCACCGCCTCATCAATCTGCACATCGGTCAGACCGTTGTGCTTGCCGTGGGCAATGTGGGTCTTCAGTTCGTTCTCCACACCGTCCATTGCGGCGAGTGAGGCAATGGTTGCCAGTTCGCGCGTTTTCCAGTCGAGGTTGTCGCGTCCGAAGATGTCACCGAACAGATGCGCCTTGAGGTATTGGTCGAGTGCCGGAGCGAACGTCAGTACGGCTCCCCGTGCATTGCGTCCGAAGAGTTTGCGCTGATTGGCGGCTCCATAGTCCACTCCACGGCTTACTTCCTGTGAAATGGGTAATGCGCCCTCGGCATCCTCCACGCCCTGTGCCTTGCGCTGCTCCAACACGTCCATGAATGTGACCAACGCACCCATGCTGCGCGGGAATCCGGCGTATGCGTAGAGTTGCACGAGCACCTCCTTGATTTCATTTACAGTCAGCCCGGCATCCAGTCCGGCTGTCAATGCCACTGCCAACCCCTCCTTGTCGCCTTTGGCGGCACTGCCACTGATGGCGGCTATCTGTCTTTCCTTCAAACTCAACATGCTTTCTGCGTTTTGGGCTTGCACCGTTACCATATATAACAGGCACAATGCCATGAATAATAATGTTTTTGCTCTCATTTTGCTTGTCCGTTAAATTGTCATGAATCGTTTTCCGCCTGCAAAGATACGGCGGTTTCTCCCAGATGCTTAGACCTCAACCACAGATAGAATTACCAAATTCATCGGTATTGCTCCCTACGGGAACCTTTTCAGTGAAAATGGTAAAACGGTCTGTGGTTCAGGTCATGCCGTTTTGCGTGAATCGGATTATCTTTACAGCCGTATAAAGGCTGGCAATGTATATGGAAGAATGGACGAAAAACTGGAAAATCCACAGAATATCTGTGATAAAATGCAGTATATCAGAATAAAATGTTATTTTTGCAAACAACAGAAAGACATGATTATGGGAGAAATAACGAGAATAGACACGGTGCAGCAATATTGCGACCTGTTCGGCATAGAGGCTATGCACCCCTTGGTAAGCGTGGTGAACTGCGACGAGATGCCCCCTATACGGCATTCCAAACGGTTGTACAACGTGTATGCCGTGTTGCTGAAAGACACCGACTGCGGCTCGATGTTGTACGGGCGCAGCCTGTATGACTACGAGAAAGGCACGGTACTGTTCGCCGCGCCCGGTCAGGTGATGGGAGCCGATGATGACGGCAACTTGCACCAGCCCGCAGGATGGGCGTTGGTGTTCCACCCCGAACTGCTGCGCGGCACACCGCTTGCACGTTTGATGAAGGACTATACTTACTTCTCATACAATGCCAACGAAGCCCTGCACCTGTCCGAACACGAACGGGCGATATTCACAGACAGCATCAACCGTCTGCGCGATGAACTTGCCTATCCGATAGACAAGCATAGCCGTTCGCTCATCATCGACAACGTAAAGTTGCTGCTCGACCAATGCATCCGTTTCTACGACCGCCAGTTCATCACACGCGAAAATGCCAACAGCGACCTCTTGGCACGTTTCGAAGCTCTGCTCAATGATTACTATAACTCACGCCAGCCTATACTTGGTGGCATCCCCACCGTACAGTGGTGCGCCGACAAGCTCTGCCTTTCTGCCAATTATTTCAGCGACTTGGTAAAGAAAGAGACAGGACAGTCTGCCATCAAGCACATCCAGCAAAGGACATTGGATATTGCCAAAGAACGCATCCTTGACACGGGCAAGAGCATCAGCCAAATCTCCGACGAAATGGGCTTCCAGTATCCGCAACACTTCACGCGGTGGTTCAAGAAGATGGAGGGATGTACGCCGAACGAATACCGCAATGGCGTGGTAGGAACTGCGATGAATTGAAATTCGTAGAAGTAGGCGCAGTGCATGCGCCTCTTCTCACATTCTCATACCTCTTTTTTGCTTGGCTTTCTTCTTCCTGTGAAGAATCTCCGCCATTTCCTGATTGGCTTCCGCATCGGCGGCATTGTATGAAGAATTGACGTTCAGCAATCCTAATGAACCGCTGAAAAACTCGCCGTGCTCCGTGACGGACGTTGATGGAGTATTAGCCTGTCCCAAACCGTTGCCTCTTGACGTTGATGCCAATTCCATGTATTCCTCACGTCTGTTGCGCTGCAATGCCGCGTCAATCTTGGAATAACTGAAACATCTGTCCACCTTGGAGCCGTTAAAATGGTAGCCGTTCTTGGTGAAGACCACGCCCTGTATTTTGTCCGTTTGCCCCTTGTGCTTGAAATGAACTTCCACACCATGCCGTTTCAAGTTGGCGACAAGCACGTTCCAGTTGCCGCACCTGCCGACCTCCTTTTTTAGGATGTCGTAAAGCTCGTACTTCGTCCTGTCCGGCTCTTTCAGCCGCTCACGCTTGACGTTCTCCTTGCCGTTTGCCATGTGAAGTCCATGCTTCTGCGTAAGCTCCTTGCAGATACGGGTACTGCGCAACCGCTCGTTCCTGTCCGAAATGGTGCTGCCGTTGTTGTCGATGCGGTTGAAGGCGATATGCACGTGCGGATGCTCCTTGTCGAAGTGCCGGGCGATGAAGAACTGCGTGTCACGGATGCCCATCCGCTCCATGTATTCAAGCGCGATGCCTGCCATGACGCGGTTCGTCAGGCGTGGCTCATCCTCTTTTGAAAAACTCAACGCGATGTGTCCGACAGCCTTCGACACCTTGTTGTTCATCTGCCATTGGACGTTGAAACTCATGGCGATGGTGTCCTTGTTTTCCATGAACAAGCCGCCGAATGCTACTATCTGCGTACCCTTGTTCTTGTCAAGTATATAGTCCACCACACCCTTGAAGTCGTTTCCCTTTGTGATTTTAGCCATCATATTCCTATCCTGTTTATCAGTTCATGAATCCGTGCCACCGCCACCTTGCAGTCCCAACCGACTTCGGAATACCCTCCGGCGTTCGCCTTGCGTGCAAGCTGGTTGAGGTTGTTCGCCATGCCGCAGAGCTGGCGTACATGGTCGGAGTGTTCTTTCGACAACCGTTCCTTTACATGTCCGTTCCGGAAACACTCCCTCATGTATTCGCTCGGAGATATGCCTGCCTTGTGTGCCGTGGTCAGCAATCGGAAGTAGTCCGCCGCTGCCAGTTTCACTCCTATGCGGTAGTTCAGCCTTTCAGCCATCTCCTTTTTCGGGCGACCGCCCTTGTTCCGTTCCTTTTTCTGTTCCACGTCATCTTTGTTTACTGTGAATACTGTATATAGACCAACGGGATGCCCTCCCCGCAGTTCGAGAGTGGGGAGCAAGCGGTTTCGGTACGCCCGAAACACAAACTTGCTCCCTCCCAATCCAAACAGGATGAGTTTTGAGCAACTCCCGTTTTTCCCCGTTGGTTGTCTTCCTTGATTCCTACAATTTACGCCATGCCTCGATGTCCTCGCCGTAGGCTTGCAGGTGATGTCCGATGATGTTTTCCACGATGCCCGACACGCTCATGCGGTTGTCACCGAACAGCCCGACGATGCGGTTCAGGCGGTCACGCTTCTCCCGGCTGATGAACACGGGCTTGCGGTCGTCAATCCTCGGCGTGTGCATGAACGCTTCCTTGTATTCGTCCAATGATGCCCTGCGCTGCTTGCCGCTGATGCGCCGGACAGGCAAAGGGTCGGCAACGGGTTCAGCCCCTATGACGGTTTCCGGTTGTCCGTCATTGCCGGATGGGATGCCCCCGCTTTCTTCTTCCTGTTCCGGTTTCAAGGCTGTTTCCTGTCTCATGGGGACGTTGCGCCCTAACAGGGCTGCCAGCATCTTCCGCTCTTCTTCTTCACTCAGATTGGTTTTTCTTCTCATTGTCGTATGGTTTTAGAGATTAATACTATGTGGTTCTGTGTGTTCTTTGCACACTCTGCCACTTGTCGGATGCAAAGGAACAGTGCAAAGGACAGACAGACAAGCAAACGGAGCGGACGGGGCAATTTTGTGGCGGTTTGCAGTTTTGCCCCATGATGGGCGGTGGCGGCTTCATCGTTTTGCCACCTGCCAATGCCGGACGCATCCCTTACATCCTGCTGGGCGGCAAACTGCTCTACCGTGAGTCGGACATCGAGAGGCTGCTCATGGAGGGCTACCGTCCTGCCGCTGTCCGGACATGACGGGTAAGAAGAAGGCGGAACAGATACCCGGTACAGGGTGCTGTTCCGCCTTTTGGCTACGCTGATGGGGTGGCTGTGACAGCGAAAAGAAAAACCGCCCTTGCCGTGTCTCAACGACAATATCCCCCGGATGAGGATTTGTTGAGGACTGGAAAGGGCGTATGTCGCTTATATCCAGCACATATTCTATCTTTCTCAACAATTCAACAAAAATAAGGGAAGAAAGCAGGGCGACAACATGACAGTATGAATCGCCATAGCCATTCCCCACGGGACTTGCCACCCGATGAAAACCGTTGAATTGTTGATGACATGGCTTAACCACATGTCTTTCAACACCATACCACCTCAACACCCTCTCAACATACCACCTGCCCTCAACGAAAGGAACACGATGGTCTTTTCTTCTTTTCGTTGTCGCGTCATCCTCTCTAACAGGGCATTGCGGACAATCCTTGCTTGTGGAGTGTTGATACGGAAAGCCAACGCCGTGACCATGCGCAGGCTGTAGCATTCATCCCTTCCCCCGTGCGTGCGTACGAACATGGCACGGTCGCATCCGATGTGGCAGACACCGCTCCTATACACAGCCTTCACCGCTGCCCGGAGCATGGGCGCAATGACACGGAACAGTCCGACAAGTTCCGGCTCGCTCATCCATATTCCGCCATCGGGGATATGGACTGTGCCGTTTTCGCTGACGGTTATGATATTCCTGTTCATTGCCTTGCCGTATTGAAATGTCCCCCAATCCTGCTTTCAAGCTGTGATATGTCATGGTCGAGCTTGGTACTGGTCACTTTCGCGTAAATCTGCGTGGTTGTGATGTTCGTGTGGCCGAGAATCTTGCTCACGCTCTCTATCGGCATACCGTAATTGAGTGCCATCACTGCGAACGAGTGCCTACTGACGTGGAATGACACCCGTTTGCTGATTCCGCATATTTCAGCCACCTTCTTTATCCGGCGGTTCACCGCGTCGTATGAGCCGATGTTGAACAGGTGCTCGTCCTTCCTGAAAGGCTCATGACGCTCGATTATCCGCAGGGCTTCGTCCATCAGCTTGATTTGGAACGGCACTTTCGTCTTCTGCCGCTTCGACACGACCCACTTTGAGCCGTTCATTTTCACGATGTTCTCCGTTGTCAGGTTCTTGATGTCGATGAACGAGATGCCCGTCAATGCCCCGAACATGAACAAGTCCCTTGCCTGCGCTTGGCAGGGGTCGTCAAGTTCCACGCTGGCGAACGCCCTCAGCTCTTCCTTCGTCAGGTACTCCCGCTCCTTGAAGTCGGGATCCACATGGTACTGCGCGAACGGGTTGCGCGGTATCTTTCCGTTGTAATGGGCAGTCGTCACGATGTGCTTCAACGGGATGGAGTAAATCCATACGGAGGACTGCGCCAGCCCCACCTCATTGCGCAGGTACAGGCAGAAATCGCGGAGGAAGTCCTCCGTCAGCTCGTTCATGGAAATGTCGCTGCGCCTGTACTGCGCCTTGATGAACTCCGCCACGTATTTCCTTACGGTGAGATATTTCCGGTATGTCCGCATGGAGCGGTCTTTTCCCACCCTTTTTGCGAAAGCCCCGTTCTCCTTGTCAAAGGCGCGGAGCAGCGTCTCGTATTCCGTGCCGATGCCTTGGTAGGCGTTGCGCACCATTTCGGCGGTCACATACGCCTCGCGGTCGGAAATCCGCTGGTAGTGCTTGGCTATCTGCGCCTTGATGTTGTCAAGCGCGGCGTTCACCGCCTGCGCCTCCTTGCTCTTGCCCTTGGCGCGGTTGCCCTTGGCATCCCAAAGCGTCCTTGGGATGCTCTGCTTGCAGCTGAACTGCGCGATGGTTCCGTTGATGGTCACCCGCCCCATGATGGGGACAACTCCGTTTTTCTCCTTGCTTGCGTTCACGTAGAACACGGTCTTGAATGTCGCTCTCATACTCGTTACTTTTGTTTGGTGCAAAATTAATCTGTGAGAGCCGTAAGGCAGTAATCAAGACTTGTGCAGAACGCTGAAATACAAACCGTTGCGGATAAACATGTTTCAAAGTCCGGGTAATGGTTTGGAAGCGCAACCATTGCAATATTCTTCCCATATCACGTATTTCGGCTGTATGCCAACCGCCGCATTATGAGGCAAATGTCACTGACCATCAGATAAATACCCAAATTCGCTCATTTCTGCGTTTTTATCGAAGATTTTAACCCAAAATCGCATTTTAAAGGGAGATATTGTCTATTTTAACACTCATTTTCCCCTTCAAAAACGGCAAAAATAACAAGAACGATAGATGCAAATTGCAGATTATATCGTATCTTTGTGAAGAAGCAACAAAAAGACATGATGGAAACACTTTATCCGATAGGCATACAGAATTTCGAAAAGATACGCAAAGAGGGATATCTTTACATAGATAAGACGGAATTGGTTTACCGATTGGCGAAGACGGGAAGCTATTACTTCCTAAGCCGTCCACGACGTTTCGGCAAGTCATTGCTAATTTCAACTTTAGAAGCCTATTTTCAAGGTAAAAAAGAGCTGTTCGAGGGGTTGGCGATGGAACGGTTGGAAAAAGATTGGGTGAAATACCCGATCTTGTATCTGGACCTGAACATCTCGCAATATAGCTCACAAAAGGACTTGGAGGATATATTGAACCGCAACTTAGTCGCCTGGGAAAACCTGTACGGGGCAGATCCGGCCGAACGGAGCCTCGCCTTGCGTTTCGCAGGCATCATCCAGCGAGCCTGCGAAAAGGCAGGGCAGCGCGTGGTCATCCTGGTAGACGAGTATGACAAACCTTTGCTACAGAACCTGCACGACGAAACGATGCAAACGGAACTGAGAAATATGCTGAAGCCTTTCTACGGCGTTCTGAAGACGATGGACGGTTGTATCAAATTCGCACTGCTGACAGGCGTGACGAAGTTCGGGAAGGTGAGCGTGTTCAGCGATCTGAACAACCTGATGGACATTTCGATGGACGACCGGTATGTCGAGATATGTGGCATTACGGAGGAAGAAATCCATACTTATCTCGAAAAAGAACTACAAGGGTTGGCGTCCCGGCAAAAGGTCAGCTATGAGGAGATGTGCCTTGAATTGAAAAAACGGTATGACGGCTATCATTTCGTTGAAAATTCAATCGGTATGTATAATCCGTTCAGCCTGTTGAACACATTTGCCAAGAAAAAGCTCAGCGACTATTGGTTCGAAACAGGCACACCCTCCTACTTAGTCGAACTGCTCAAAAGGACGGATTACAATCTATATGATATGGCGCATACACAAACAAATGCAGATGTGCTGAACAGCATCGACATCGTCTCGCGCAATCCCATTCCGGTCATTTACCAAAGCGGCTATCTGACGATTAAAGAGTATGATTCCCGCTTCAAGACTTATACATTAGGTTTTCCCAACCTGGAGGTAGAAGAAGGATTTATCAATTATTTGCTACCCTATTATACCTCCATAAAGGAAACAGATTCACCTTTCCAAATCATCCATTTCGTAAAGGAGATTGAATCCGGTGATGCGGAGGCTTTCTTCGCCCGCCTGCAAAGTTTCTTTGCTGACACTCCCTACGAATTGATTCGCAATCTGGAAGTACACTACCAGAACGTCTTGTTCATCGTCTTCAAACTGGTTGGGTTCTATGTAAAAACAGAATACCATACTTCACGCGGACGCATCGACCTGGTGCTGCAAACCGACCGATATATCTATATTATGGAGTTCAAGTTGAATGGTACGGCAGAAGAGGCTTTGCAACAGATCGAAGACAAGCAGTACGCTTTACCTTTCACATCCGATACAAGAACGCTGTTCAGGATAGGCGTCAATTTCAGCAACGAAACACGGAATATCGACACGTGGAAAATTCAAACAACATAAACAATCAACATATTGGGCAGACAAACATAACTGTTTTTTATGTACATTTGTCCACCCAAATAAATAAATAACATGAAAGTAATCGATCTGATCAATAGCAGCAAGAGTACTGCTTTCTCATTTGAAATACTTCCTCCGTTGAAAGGAAACAGCATACAGAAAGTATATAATGTCATAGACAAACTGATCGAGTTCGATCCTAAATACATTAATATAACATCCCATCACAGCGAATATATCTACAAGACTTTGCCAGATGGTAGCTTTCAGAAAATCAACATCCGCAAACGTCCCGGATCGGTCGCCATCGCTTCGGCTATCCAAAATAAATATGGCATAACGGCTGTTCCTCATATTATATGCAAGGGATTTACAAAAGATGAAACGGAATATGCACTGATCGACCTGAACTTTTTAGGTGTTTATGACCTGTTGTTGCTCCGCGGGGATGTCAAGACACTGGAAGCCGGACAAAAAACAGACATATACCACGAACATGCAACCGACCTCCAGCAGCAGGTGAACGACTTCAACAAAGGGATTGCCATCGACGGATCTGCTTTCGAAGCCAATGAAACCCCGTTCTCTTACGGAATGGCTTGCTATCCGGAAAAGCATGAAGAAGCCCCCAATATGGACTCGGATATTTTCTATCTGAAAGAGAAAGTAAAGAACGGGGCGGACTACTTGGTGACACAGATGTTTTTCGACAATGAAAAATATTACGCATTCGTAGACCGATGCCGGGCGGAAGGCATTACGGTCCCCATCATTCCGGGTATCAAGCCGATCGTATTCAAGAACCAGCTCACCGTGCTGCCTAAGATATTCCGTTCGGACATTCCCGAACCGTTTGCAACAGAACTTCGTAAATGCAAAACGGATGATGAAGCGAAAGCCGTCGGTGTCGAATGGTGCATCCAGCAATGCAAAGACTTGATTGCACACGGCGTTCCGAGCCTACATTTCTATACGATGATGGCATCGGATAGCGTCTATAAGGTGGCAAAAGAGGTGTATTGAAAGCACGAAAACATCGTTTCATGAGCACGAAACTATATTTCCATGCCTATGAAACGATGTTTTCATGCCGAAGGAACTATATTTTCAAGCAATCGTAATCTCCCCGATCAGCGAACAATTCAGATGTTCCTTTACTTCGTCCGGCGTCATACCATGCCCGAACAGGAACATCAGCTTGGCAACCGCACATTCGGTCGTGCTGTCGTAACCGCTCACCACGCCGGCCTGCAACAATTTGCGACCGGTTTCATAGCGGTGCATTTCCACGCTCCCGGCAAGGCATTGGGTGACATTGACAATGACGATCCCCCGTTCGACCGCATCCTTCAACATCTCCAGCAACCAGTCATATCCGGGCGCATTCCCGCTACCGAATGTTTCCATCACGACGCCTTTCAAGCCGGGAATATTCAAGATGCTTTCCACAACCTGCGGAGAAATTCCAGGAAATATTTTCAAGATTGCAATATTCCGGTCCAACAAGTAATGAGGTTTCAGCGGTTTTCTGGATACCGGGTGGTAGATCTGGGGAATATCATATTTAATAGAAATACCGGCATGCGCCAGCGGAGGATAATTATAGGAACGGAACGCATTGAAATTATCCGCATTCGTCTTGCTGGTACGATTCCCGCGCAACAAGTCGTTCTCAAAGAAAATACAGACTTCAGGAACCAGCGGCATATCGTTTTCACGGGCGGCGGCAATCTCTATCGCCGTAATCAGGTTTTCCTTTCCATCCGTACGAAGCATACCGATCGGAAGCTGTGAACCGGTCAGAACCACCGGCTTACTTAGATTTTCCAGCATAAAGCTCAAAGCGGAAGCGGTAAAGGCCATCGTATCGGTCCCATGCAGAACGACAAAGCCATCGTAATCATGATAATGTTCCGCAATGACATGCACGATTTTCATCCATGAATCCGGTCCCATCTCCGATGAATCCATCGGTGGATCAAATTGAATAGACGATATTTTATATCCGAGATTTTTCAGTTCGGGGACATGCTCCTCCAAATGTTCAAAATTAAAGGCCTCCAAAGAGCCCGTCTCAGGATTTTCTATCATTCCGATAGTACCTCCCGTATATATAATCAGAATAGAAGCGTCATCTTTGCATACATTCATAATACAATCCGTATTTATGTGATTTTCCTTTTTACGGCGCAAAGATAACAACTATCATTTTGAAATCAAATGCCGAAATAAGATAATTAAAATTTATTCAAAAGCTATTATATCAGAAATACATACAAGAAAAATATTGCATTTTGTCAATATCTCAAAAACAAACCGCCATTCCCGCTTTTATTGATCAGGCAATAGAAGTAAGCAATACGCCAGAAACCATACAACAAAATGAAAAAAAGTTTGTTATCGGATAGGGGTTTTTCCAAGCATCTTAGTCTTATCGACGAAATAATAAATGTTACGAAGATGAAATACATACTGTTTATCGCCATGGATTTGGCCTTATATCCTTTTTTGCTTGTGCTTTTTATTGGTAAATGCATTAAAGAGAAAATACAGATCGCACATTAAGATGAGGTTTCTTATTTCCTCGATTATTCGTACCTTTGCTCTATCAACTCAATAAGGAGCAACATGTACTTCAAGGATATTATCGGTCAGGAAGAAATAAAAAAACGACTTATACATTCGGCACAGACAGGTGTCGTCCCGCACGCCCAGCTATTCACAGAACAGGTTAGCGCAGGCGCTTTCCCTCTGGCACTGGCTTACGCACGTTATCTGAACTGCACGAACCGGACGGAAACAGATTCATGCGGGCATTGTCCGTCATGCTTGAAGTATAACGAGTTGGCCCATCCGGATCTTCATTTCGTGTTTCCGATCGTATCCAAGAAGGAGAAGAAAAAGGAAGTCTGCGATGATTATCTTACCGAATGGAGAGGTTTCCTGAAAAACCGTCCCTATTTCGACATAGACGGTTGGCTGGATTATATCGATGCAGGCAACTCACAGGCCTTGATCTACTCGAAAGAAAGCGACGAGATTATCCGGAAACTGAGCCTCAAGATATACGAAGCGACTTACCGTATCCTGTTGGTATGGCTGCCTGAAAAACTTCATCAGACCTGCGCCAACAAGCTCCTGAAGGTTATCGAGGAACCTCCCCGGAACACGGTGATCCTGATGGTATCGGAACTTCCTGATCTGGTTTTAGGTACGATCCTGTCTCGTGCGCAGCGTATCAACGTGCGGAGAATCCATCCGGAAGATATCGCTTCCTCCATGATTTCCCGGTTCAACTTGACTCCCGAAGATGCCAAACATGTCGCCCATCTGGCAAACGGCAGTTATCTGAAAGCGGTCGAGACAATCAGCTTGGGAGAAGAGAACAAGTTCTACCTGGAACAGTTCAAAGGCATGATGCGCAACTCCTGGGCGCGTAATGTCAGAGGCATGAAAGACATGGCAGATGTGCTAGCAAGTATCGGACGTGAACGACAGAAGAACTTCCTTGCTTATTGCCAACATCTGATACGCGAGAACTTCATGTACCGGTTCCAGTCGCCGGAACTTAATTATATGAATACGGACGAAGCTGGATTTGCCGTGAAGTTCGCTCCTTTCATCAATGAACGGAATGTGATCGACATCATGGACGAGTTGGCAAAAGCGGAACGGCATGTGACGCAAAATGTGAACGCAAAGATGGTCTTTTTCGATCTTTCCCTACGGCTTACCGTATTGATAAAACGGTAATTCCAGATAAGTTGTCACAGCTTTTTATTCTGCCAGTTTCCTTTCCAGAGATAGAAGAAAGCGGACAGGATCATCAAATCGTAGACATGCTCCGTTGTCCAGCAGACCGCCACATCCGCATGCATCCGGATACCGACCCACAGTGCATAGAGAACATAGACAAAGATACTTGCCATATCAATCAGCAATGCCGTCTGCGTATTGCCCGTTCCCGACACGCTGAAAAAGAAAATAAAAGCAGGTACCGCAATCAGATAAGAGGAAAGCATCACCCAAAGGGACGATACAGAACCGGCAATCAGATCCGTATTATCCGTATAGATACGCAATACAAGTTCCGGAAATAGGGCGATCAGGATACCGAGCGGCAAAACGAAGTAATAGCAAATCCGTATCATACGTCCACACAATCCCATCACCTGTTCCGGCTTTCCAGCACCAATCAGATTGCTGACCAGCGAACTGGAGGTCGAAGCAAAGGCATTGACAAACATAAACAGAAACGAAGAAATGCTCCGTACCACATTCGTAATCGCCAACGACCGCTCTCCCTGATGCTCCATCACGACAAAGAACACGAACCAGCCTAAAAAAGCAATCCCGTGCTGAATCATAATCCAGATAGAAACACCCAATATTTGCTTCAACATCCGAAAATCCATACCCGAATACTCAAACAACCCGTATTTCTCATAATCGACTTTCTTCCACGTATAAAGGATGAAGAACAGTACCGAAACAGCCTCCGAGACCGATGAAGCGATCGCCGCTCCGGCAATTCCCAATGCCGGTAATCCAAACTTTCCGAATATCAAGACATAGTTCAGCATCACATTGGTCAACACCATCACAACCGAATTTATGGTCAAGATCCTTGTTTTTGTAATACCGACATAAAAAGCCCTGAACATAACGGCCACAAAGGAGAAGAAAAAGCCATAGACACGCCAGTCCACATACTCCATCGTAGCTTGGTAGACTCCATCGGAATCGATCAGTTTGCGCAGGAAGAAAGGCGAATACAGATGCGAAAACGTAAACAGCAACGCTGCAAGCAACAACAGAAAAAACGTTCCCTGCAGAAAGACCGGACCGATCCGTTTATACTCCTGTGCACCGTTACGCCGGGCTATCAATACCTGCGCACCGATACTGAAACCGAAGCCAAGCATATAAATCACAAGATAATAGACTCCCGCCAATGCCGACGCTCCCAACTCGACTTCTCCTACCCGCCCCAAATAGGCCGTATCGGTCAACCCGATCATGTGTTCCATCAATAGACTCATCAAGACGGGGAATGTTATTTGCAGAATTTGTTTGTTCGTAAATTGCATATTGTCTGATAAAAAGGGGTGCAAAGATAATAATAAGAATGGATTGCACAATATAACCGGGAGATATTCGTTTTTATAAAAATGAACCGGTATGATGGTGCGTATAATTTATTAATGATATTCCTATGAAAGCGAAATTATTGCTGATATTCTCTCTGTCATTTTACCTTTTCAGTTGTAACGGACAGAATTCCCATATCCCGGCAGCTGTCACTTCAGCCGCTCCAGTCAAGATCAATCGTTTCGACAAGGAGCTTTTAAAGCTGGTCGAAACGGACGACTCCTCCATGCAAGCCAAGCTTGTTCGCGAATACCCGCAAATGCTCGACATATTGGGAAAAGGTATCCTAAACATGAAGTCTCCGGCAATGCCCGGCTTCTTCGACAAATTGGCCAACTACTATTCCGAACCGACTTTGAGAGGGCTATACGCCGATGCTGTCCGTCAATATGACAATGTTTCCCAAATCGAACAAGCTCTCGGCAACGGCTTCACATGGCTGAAAACCTGCTTTCCTTCGATGCAGATTCCGGCCATCTATATGCACGTTTCAGGCTTCAACCAAAATGTACTGGTCGGCGACAGCCTGTTGTCCATCTCGATAGATAAATATTTAGGCGAGGAATATCCGTTATACCAGGACTTCTTCTATGATTTCCAGCGCCGGTTAATGACGCCTGAGCATATCGTCCCCGATTACCTTGCCGGTTGGCTGATGTCCGAGTATCCGTTTGAAGGAAAAGAAAATGTACTGCTCGACCGGATGATCTATGAAGGCAAAATAAAATATCTGATCCATCAAGCATTTCCTGAACTGAAGCCTGAAGTACTCATGGGCTACACGGAAACTTCCTATAACTGGTGCAAAGAGAATGAATCCAACCTGTGGAAGGCTATCATAGAACGCAAGCATCTTTATACGCCAGACCAGATGACGACAAATAAATACTTCGATAACGTCCCCAGCATATTCCTGGCAAGCGATGCTCCCGGAAATCTCGGCAGTTGGCTCGGCTGGCAGATTATCGACAAATATATGCGGGAAACGAATTCGACTCCGGAAGCCTTGATGCAAAACAACGATAGCCAAGCTATCCTGACCGATTCGAAATACAAGCCATAAAGCCTACGGGGGGATATAAAAAAAGAAAACCGTCCTATTCTCGCGAACTGGACGGATAACCTAATCTAACTTAATTCTAATACCATGAAAAACACTATATCTTAATAACAGAACCGGTATCGAAAAGTTTAATAGAACGGTTTATTTTTATTTCTTTCACAAAATAATGATCATGCGAGATCAACAACACCGTTCCTCTATAACTCTTTATAGCCGCTGTTATTATTTCAACACTTTGTATATCCAGATTGTTCGTCGGTTCGTCTAAAATAAATACATCCGGCGCATTATTTCCGATCATAAGGCAGCAAAAGAGCAACCGGATCTTTTCACCTCCGCTCAAGCAAAAACACGGCTTGTCCCATGTCTCGTAAGGAAACAAACAACGGTTCAAAATGGATTTCAATTCATGTTCAGCCAAATGCGAGGCGTTAAAACGTTCCGTCTGCTCGAACACGGTCAATCCGGGATCAAGCACGGAACATTCCTGATCAATATAAAGATAACTGAAATCAGCCCGTGTAATCGTCCCGGCCGCCGGTTTCAGTTCCCCTAACAACAATTTGACCAGGGTCGTTTTTCCGCTCCCATTATTTCCTGTGATATGAATACGGTCGCCACTTCTGACCTGGATATTCAGAGGTGACTTCCATAGGCAGGAAGAAGTGTAACCAAAATTGATCTGATCCGCAGTGATCAGAATCTTACCGGTGTGCAGATCGGAAGAATTGAAATTTGTCTGAAGTACCCGCAAATCGGGAATCACATCCTGAAGTCCGGCAATCGAACTTTGCAGGGAAGCCATTTTCTCTTCATGGACATCGTTCAGCCGGACTGTGCTTTTCTCGGCTTTATCTTTCATCGTATTGACTGCCATGCGCGAAATCCCTTTCTTGAAACTCGACTTATCACTGCGGACATTCGACTTATTCTTCCGTTCCATCACTTCACGCGCTGTTTTGCGGGCCAAGCGAAGTTCTTTCTCCTTCTCACTCAACTGATTCTGCAAAGCTGTCAACGCCAACTCTTTCTGTTCTTTATAGAACTCATAATTGCCACCATAAAGTGTGACCTCACTTTTCTCAAGTTCACAAATGCAAGGCAGCAGGTTCAGCAACGTCCGGTCATGACTGACAATCAACAAGGTCGAACGTCCGCTCCGGATCATCTCATACAATTTTTCCCGACCGGAAACATCCAGATGATTCGTCGGTTCATCCATCAGAATAATTTCCGGTGCATGAACAAGGATACCGGAATGGAACACTTTCGTCTTTTCTCCTCCGCTCAACGAACACATCGGCTGGGACAGTTGCAGATGCTCCAGATTCCAGGAAGCAAGTGCGGAAAGACAACGTTCTTCCACATCCCAGTCATCATTCAAACAAGTAAAGTTTTCCGCCGAGGCGTCACCTTCAAGAATGGCATGGAGTGCCTTTATCCGATCGTCCACCCGCAGGGCTTCCGCCACCGTCAGGTTGTCGAACTGTCCGAAATGTTGTGGAATATAATAAGGGCGTGAAGAACACACTACCTCCCCCGATGAAGGTTTCAGGTTCCCTTCAATGATACGCAACAAAGTCAATTTGCCCGTACCGTTATTCCCCACCAGCGCAAGACGCTGTCCTGTATTGACTATCAGGTTTATGTTTTGAAAAAGAGGTTCCTTGTCAGCATGGACATAGCATAGCTGATGTACGGATATACACATAGTTTTCTTTGAATTAAAAGATTATAAACTAAAAAAGATAAAATCACAAACGTGCCGAAGGATGGCACAGGATAAGGCCGGAATAAAGAATCGACAATCGAAAATGAGCAATTGGCAATTACATCAGAAAGATATTTACGATATGTAGAAACCGGCTTACTTGAATATTTTCATCGGAGTATTTATATAATTCGGTTACAAAGATAATCTTTTTACCAAGTATTATCACATAATTCATAAAATAGATTCAGACAGCTGTTTCAAAGCACCGGTGTTTTAAAATCGAAACATATATGTTTTGCATGCAAAACACCGGTGTTTTGAAAAGGGAATCCTTTACTGCAATAAACTTCATGCCTCCATGAACGGTTATATATACAATAACAACATAAAATTTAAAAGCTATGGGATTTTTATGGTACATTATCATAGGTATAGCAGCCGGCTTTCTGGCCGGTAAAATCATGCGGGGCGGTGGCTTCGGAGTAATAATCAATCTGATTTTGGGAATAGTCGGCGGTGTATTGGGCGGCTGGGTATTCGGATTACTCGGAATTGCAGCTTCCGGTATTATCGGCAGTCTGATTACGGCAACAGTCGGAGCCATTCTGATGTTATGGATCGCTTCGTTGTTTAATAAACGAAATGCAGATCAGTAACAACAGAAAATATAGGGTAATGCAAATCCGCTCAATTGGCAAGATCTGCGTTACCCTGTTTCCTTTAGCTATTTACGACTGTAAGGAGGGTTCTGTTCTTTTACCGTATATACAAGAAAATAACATCCGTCCGGGACTGTTTTAAAGCGGAAACTATCCAAGTTTACAACCGTTCTGCCACCAGCGACCTGTATATTTTTAAAAACTTTCCTGTCGATCCTTTTTCCTTTATCGTTTTTCAGTTCGATAATAAGATCAACAGTTTTGGTCTGTCCTAAGTTGAACAGCACCGGAAAAATGCGATCGGCCGGACCATATACGACATCTACATTGCCACTACCTGCCCAAATCGGCTGGAAAACAGATTTATTGGCATAATAGGCAAGTTTGGGTACACCAAACGGATCGGTCAACGGCTTCTGATATGTGAACATATTCGACCCCGATTCAAGGCTGCACCAGGAAAAGCCGTCATAGCCAATCAAAATCTGTTTCTTCATAGACTCCCAAGCTGCAAATGCTTGAAATGCCTGGCTGATTCTCCACTCCGAAGCATCAAGAAGACGGCCGATACTACCTTTCTCATACTCCCATTCATAAGATTGGACCTCAAACCACGGCTCTTTCTCCGCCAATATCCAGTTCGGTTGTGCGGCAGATTCCTCATGTTCGAAGTTGAAATAAGCCTTGTCGTTTGCTGCCAGACAGGAAGCGGCCCATTTATTGGGAGCTTTTCTGAGGGCCGTCCATTTGGCTCCGTAGCCTGTATAGGCATCCTGACTTCCGCGAGTCATCAATTTTTCCATTAAAACAGGATTAGAAACGATCGGATTACCCTCCTTGTCGAGCGAACCGTCGTAATTGCCATAGTGCATATGCTGCCAGAAAGAGGTCGGTGAGATCAGGCGGCTGGTATCTACGGCACTCAAAGTTCTGTAAACCTTTGTCACAAAATCATGTGAATCAGATATGTCGTGCAACTTAAAACGGTTCGGATGATTGCTTGCCTCCCACATAACGATAGACGGATGGTTGTAGACCTGGCGCATAAACTTCGGATAACCTTCAAAATCAACATTCCAAGCTTCCCCTTCCCTAATCCAGGCGGCAGTCTGCCAAAGAAGATAGACTCCTAACTGGTCCGCATATTCGGCATAACGAGGATCATTGATACCGTCTGTCGTGTCTTTTTCGGCATGGACATGCAGACGCAATAGGTTCCCATTCATTTCCTTGATCATCATCAGGTCTTTTGCAATCGTTTCATCGGACACGCACTTATAGTTTTTCGATATAGTCTCGATCGGATATCTCGAACCCAGTATCTGAGCACCTTTCAGTATTTCAGGCCTGTTATTGACATACAGGTTCCCGTCTTTCTGGGAGATGGTGCGGATACCGGTCGTCAGCATATAGTCGTCTATCTCGCGACCTCCCTTATCACGCAAGATCACTTCCACTCGATACAGGTTCGGATTCTCAGGATACCATAAAGCAGGATTTTCGACTGGTATTTCCAATACGATCTCATTATCGACAGACGGGCGGATTTCGATATCCCGCTTCACGGTAGCAACCTTTTCCCCTTCCACCGGGAACCAGGGATAGTAGTTGACTTCTACACTCCCCTCGAAAGCATAGACGCCGGAATATTGCAAAAGCACCCTGTTTACCTGCCGAGCAACTCTGTCAAGTGATGCGGTATGTGCAAAGACATCTTTAATCATGCAACGGTTCGTCAGGACCAATGTCGCACGTCCCAGGAACCAACCTATATACGGATCGGATGGAGAGTGTAACATCCGGTGATCCGCCTTATAAGGTTTTACTCGGACAGCAATGATATTCTCCTGATTTCGCTGCAGATACTCCGTCACATCCAAATCATACGGATGCCGGTTGTTAACCACGGCAACAGGCTGTCCGTTTATCCAAACCTCACCGCCAGGATCTATTGTTTCCAACTTAAGCACGGCACGCTCGAAGTCGGCAAGGCAAATCTTTTTCCGCAGATAATAGCTCTCCTCCTTTTCCTGCAAACCACCATGAGATGATGGCAGTGTGACCTGTTCCCAAGCACTATCGTCATAGTCAAGAAATTGCCACCCCTGCATCGGTAATACATCGTTAAAATCCTCGCTAACAAGTAAAGAAGAAGAATAAGGAGTATGCTTATTTGTCCGTTCCTCAACAAAATTAAAGAGAGAAATATCGTCTATCTCCGTTTTACCTTTCGAATGGATCACTACCTTGTCAATCTCACGAATATCTGTCTCTTCCATCAGACAAGAGAGCGACTCGCCGTTTACCGTTACGAAAAAACGGTTGTTGGCAAAGTCTCCGTATATTTCCAGATGCAAGGGAACTGTAGAATCATAATACCCGCTTTCCCTGTTCATACCCGACGACAATGAGAATATCCGATCTGTCAGACGGGTGGAGAGAAGAGGCTTCTCCCCTTTATGAAAAACAATCGTGCATTCCTCTCCCACATCCTTTACATCCAAATGCAACCGGAAACGCCACTGGAGAGGGGCCAGAGTCTTCACGACTTCACAATCTTTCAAAATCAAGCATCCCTCTTTCACGGTTGCCCCATCGGCTGCCGACCATTCGGCAAAGGCTTTTTGAGCCTCTTCGGCTTTTCCGGCACGATAACCGTATGCACACCAGTCAACGAGTCGGAGTGTTTGCCGGATATTCGTCAACGGCTGAGGCTTTATCCGTCCGACTGTCTGTCGTACATCACCATCTCCGACAAGAGGTTTATCCAGGCCGGGATTACCATAAAACCCGGAAGCAAAAGCGGCATACTTGTTCAGAAAGTCGATCCGCCGGTCAAGAGACATCCATTCGGTCTCTCCTCTAAAATCAGTTTCTCCATCCGCTTTTGAGTCGGATGTGATATAACGCATCTCAAAAGTAGTATGTACCTGTGCCTCTGCATAAGAGGAAAACAAAGTACTCAAAAGCATCAACAAAGCTATTTTCTTCATAATGTATTCTGTTTTCCAGGTTTTAACTCCTATAGGGAAGAACCCTATTTCAGCATCACCAACACCCCGACCGGACCGTGTGCACCCAATACAAGAGCCTGTTCGATATCGGCGGTTTTAGACGGGCCTGAGATGAAAGCACCGAAATCGTATGTCATGTTTTCCGTTCGCTTATAGGCTTCATGCATATTGTTCACGATCGAATTGCGGTCTATCAGCAAAACCAGGCTGTTGGAGATAAAATACAATGCCTTATGCTTTACCTGGCGGGTAATCCAGACAGCCCCGTTCTCGGCTACTCCGAAATGCCCTTCCACGATGGCAAGATCAGTATTGTCCAACTCGCGGGGATCATCGAGGTCGTCCGGATTGAAGGTAGCACAGGTGATACCGGGCAGATTGGAAGCAATCCGGGTTGCATCAGGAAAATGGTGGCGGATAATATCGTTGATATCGTCGCCGGGCTGCATCAGGACAGCTTGTCCCCCGGCAGCTTTCAAAGAGTCTGTAAACTGGGTGATTTTATCTTCGTAAGTAATGGCATCCAGCGTCAGTTCCGGCCTGTCGTAACGCTTGCCGATGTGGTGGCGGATAGCGGATAATATATCGTTTTTACTACTCATTGTCGTATTATTTTATCTTGTTACTTTTCCACATTTCATTGAACGACTGCTTGGCAAAAGCTGGCAGTTCACGGCCCTTCCCCCATGCATTCAAAGCGTTGTAGATCATAAAACGAGGCATGTTATTGACTACCGGGGCAAACATCAAAGCCGTATTGAACAGTTTCGGACGTTCCATCAGGAACTTCATGCCGCCGGACATAATCTTTTTCTCCGTACTCGCTTTCCCCATCTTATCCAAGTCCTGACGCCAGCGATAGATCTGTTCGCCGAGGTCTATCTTGACCGGGCAAACATTCGAGCAAGAGAGGCACAACGAACAGGCAGAAACATTGTCCGAATATTTCACCGGATCTTTCAGCATCCCTAGATTGATCCCAATCGGGCCGGGTATAAAATATGTATAGGAATAACCACCGCTACGGCGATAGACCGGACAAGTATTCATACACTCGCCACAACGGATGCAGTTCAGCGTACGGATATGATCGGGACATGCCAGGATATCACTCCGCCCGTTATCGACTATGATGATATGAAACTCACCTCCTTCTTTCGGTTTACAATAGTGAGAAGTGTAGGAAGTGATCGGCTGCCCCGTGCCGGAGCGCGCCAGCAGGCGGGCGAAGACACCTAACGAGTCCCGATCCGGCACGATCTTCTCCATTCCGAACGTCGCAATGTGAACATTCGGGAAAGAAGTTCCCATATCTGCATTCCCCTCGTTGGTGCAGACCACTATCTCTCCGGTCGAAGCAACTGCAAAGTTAGCTCCCGTCATGGCAACATCGGCTGTCAGGAATTTCTCACGCATATTTTTGCGGACGGCATGCGTCAGATAGGTCGGGTCGGAATTGCCTTTTTCCGTACCTAACACGCGCTCCATCATCTCGCCCACCTCCTGCCGCTTGATATGGATAGCGGGCATCACGATATGGCTGGGATGAAGTTTCATCCATTGAAGGATACGTTCACCGAGGTCGCTCTCGATTATATCGTAACCTTTTCCGAACAGGTAATCGTTCATGCCACACTCTTCTGTCAACATGGATTTGCTCTTTATCAGCGTATGCGCCTTGTGCTGTTGCAGGATTTCCTCGACGATCGCATTATGTTCCGCCGCGTCTTTCGCCCAATGGACAATCGCTCCGTTAGCCGTGGCGTTCTTCTCGAACTCTTCCAAAAGGACATCCAAATGACTGTTCGAATAAAGTTTGATCTCACAAGCCAGTTCACGCAAGCGTTCCCATTCGGGAAGCGAATGGCTCATTTTATCCCGTTTGGCACGCACCATCCAGAGGGTTTCGTCGTGCCAGGCTTCCTGCTTGCGGTTCCCGATGAAGCGGGCAGCCGCTTTTGAATGTTTCGTGCTCATAATCCGGAGGCTAATATTTCAACAATATGAATCGTTTTGATCGGAAGGTTGTCACGCTTGATCACGCCTTCCATATGCATCAGGCAGGAACTGTCGGCACCGGTGATGTACTCGGCTCCCGTGCTCATGTGGTCCTTCACCTTATCTTGTCCCATACAAACGGATACTTCAGGTTCTTCAATCGCAAACATGCCACCGAACCCACAGCACTCGTCGATACGTTTCGGTTCGAATATCTCAATGCCTTTCACCAAAGAAAGGAGATCGCGCAACTTAGAAAAATACGGGATATTCCGTTCACTCGGAGAAGAAAGATACAACTCGCGCACACCGTGACAGCTATTGTGAATGCTTACCTTGTGGGGAAATTCAGCTTTCAGTTCCTTGACCTTCACAATATCGTACAGGAACTCGCAGATATCATAAATCTTCTTGCTGTTCATACACACATGACCTGCCTTTTCCAGAATACCGGGATGATTCTCTTTCACGAAAGCGACACAACTGGCAGAAGGGCCAACCACATAATCGTACGAACGGAACAGTTCTTCCATACGCAGCGCCAACCCTGCCGATTCATGTTCGAATCCGGCATTTGCCATTGGCTGGCCACAACAAGTCTGGTCTAACGGATAATCCACATCCAACCCGATACTTTTCAATAATTTATAGGAAGCAACACCAACTTCCGGATATACCGCATTGATATAGCAGGGAATAAATAATCCTATCTTCATATTGGTTTATTTTAATTACCACAAATGTAATAATTATTTCTGTTACTTTGAACTTGATCCAAAAGTAACAAATCACTTATACTCCTGCCAGCTTCGGATTTGTATATCGTCCATGCCCAGCGTGCAAAATGCTTCGATAAAGGCGCTTGCCAGACGGGCATTTGTGATGAGCGGAATGTTCAGGTCGATGGCGGCACGACGGATCTTATAGCCATTATTCAACTCACCGGCTGAAAGGTCGCGCGGAATATTCACTACCATGTCGATCTTCCTTTCGTGGAGCATGGTGAGTGCTTGAGGTTCCATGTCCTCCTCGCTCGGCCAGTAAACTCGCGTACTGGAGATGCCGTTTTCTTCGAGAAAGCGGTGTGTCCCGCCTGTTGCGAAGAGGTTGTAGCCTTTCGATGCCAGCATCTTGGCGGCATCCAACATGGCCACTTTCTGTTTCGGTGTACCCGTCGAGAGCAGAATATTCTTTTCCGGGATACGGAGACCGACGGAAAGCATACTTTTCAAAACAGCCTCGGAAACATCGTCACCGATACACCCGACCTCGCCCGTCGAAGCCATATCGACACCCAAAACGGGATCGGCCTTCTGCAAGCGGTTGAAGGAGAACTGGGAAGCTTTGATACCTACATAATCCAGATCGAATTCGTTCTTATTAGGTTTCTCGACAGGTAAACCTAACATGATACGAGTGGCCAGTTCAATAAAGTTAATCCTCAATACTTTGCTGACGAAAGGAAAGGAACGGCTCGCGCGAAGGTTACATTCGATCACCTTAATCTCGTTGCCTTTTGCCAGATATTGAATATTGAACGGACCGGATATATTCAATTCTTTCGCGATCTGCTTACTGATACGCTTGATCCGGCGGACTGTTTCGACATATAGCTTTTGCGCGGGGAACTGAATGGTCGCGTCGCCGGAATGCACGCCGGCAAACTCGATATGTTCGGAGATGGCATACATGACAATCTCGCCTTTATCGGCCACCGCATCCATTTCCACCTCCTTGGCATGCTCGATGAACTGGCTGACAACGACCGGATGTTTCTGCGACACGTTGGCTGCCAGCTGCAAGAAGCGTTCGAGTTCTTCCTGATTGGAGCAGACATTCATGGCGGCGCCACTCAGCACATAGCTCGGACGGACCAGAACCGGGAAGCCCACTTCTACCACAAACTCGTTGATATCTTCCATCGACGAAAGCTCTTTCCAACGCGGTTGGTCCACACCGATACGATCCAGCATGGCGGAAAACTTCTCGCGGTCTTCGGCATTGTCGATGCTCTTGGCAGACGTTCCTAAGATATTGACATGCTGTTCGTCAAGGCGCATCGCCAGGTTATTGGGTATCTGGCCGCCTGTCGAGACAATCACGCCGTGCGGATTTTCCAGTTCGAGGATATCCATCACACGCTCGAAGGTCAGCTCGTCGAAGTAAAGGCGGTCACACATATCATAGTCGGTCGAAACCGTTTCGGGATTGTAGTTGATCATCACCGAACGCCACCCCTCCTTACGGATAGTTTCCAACGCCTGCACGCCACACCAGTCGAACTCGACCGAGCTGCCGATCCGGTAAGCTCCGGAACCCAGCACGACGATGGAACGGTGGTCACCCTGATACTGCACGTCGTTTTCCGTACCGCTATAGGTCAGATACAGATAGTTTGTCTGCGCCGGGTATTCGGCTGCCAGCGTATCGATCTGTTTCACTACCGGAACGATGCCGTGTTCCTTACGGAACTGGCGGACCTGCATCATACCTTTTTCTATATTTCCCTCAAGGCCGAAGGCGCGGGCTATCTGAAAATCGGAGAAACCTTGCCGTTTCGCTTTGCGAAGCAATGAACAATTGACAATGGACGATTGACAATTATCAGGATTGCGATATTCTTTTTTAATTGCCAATTGTCCATTGTCAATTGTCAATTTATGCAACTCCTTGGAGGTACACATGATTCCGTAGAGTTTTTGCAGGAACCACCGGTCTATCTTGGTCAGTTCGTGTATCTGATCGACGGTATATCCGGCACGGAACGCTTTGGAGATAACGAAGATACGGGTGTCGGTCGGTTCATGGAGTGCCTTGTCGATGTCGGTTATCACCAGCTCCTTGTTTTCCACGAAACCATGCATGCCCTGTCCGATCATACGCAACCCTTTTTGGATCGCCTCTTCGAAGGTGCGCCCGATCGCCATCACCTCGCCCACAGATTTCATGCTCGACCCCAACTCACGAGCCACACCATGAAACTTACCCAAATCCCAGCGCGGGATCTTGCAGACCACATAGTCGAGAGCCGGTTCGAAGAAAGCACTTGTCGTCTTCGTCACCGAGTTTTTCAAATCAAAAAGGCCGTAACCCAGTCCCAACTTGGCTGCGACGAAAGCCAACGGATAACCGGTTGCTTTAGAGGCCAGCGCAGACGAACGGGAGAGACGGGCGTTCACTTCGATCACGCGGTAGTCTTCGCTCTCCGGATCGAAAGCATATTGCACATTACATTCGCCCACGATACCGATATGACGGATGATCCGGATAGCCAGTTCACGAAGTTTATGATACTCGCTGTTGGTCAGTGTCTGTGACGGAGCGATCACGATGCTTTCGCCGGTATGGATACCCAACGGGTCGAAGTTCTCCATGTTGCAGACCGTGATACAGTTGTCGAAACGGTCGCGCACCACCTCATATTCCACTTCTTTCCATCCCTTCAAACTCTTTTCCACCAACACTTGAGAAGAGAAAGAGAAGGCTTTTTCAACCAGTACATCCAGTTCCTCCTCATTGTCGCAGAAGCCGGAGCCGAGGCCGCCCAAAGCATAAGCGGCACGGACAATCACCGGATAGCCTAACTCGGCAGCAGCCCGGCGGGCATCTTCGGCATTTTCCACCGCTTCGCTCTTGATCGTCTTCACACCGATCTCGTCGAGTTTGCGGACGAAGAGTTCGCGATCCTCCGTATCCATGATTGCCTGTACCGGAGTACCGAGTACACGGACGTTATATTTTTCCAGCACACCACTCTGGTAAAGCGCCACACCGCAGTTCAACGCCGTCTGGCCTCCAAAAGCGAGCAGGATGCCATCCGGACGTTCTTTGGCAATCACCTTTTCGACAAAGAAGGGAGTGACGGGCAGGAAATAAACGGTATCTGCCACTCCTTCCGAAGTCTGTACCGTAGCGATGTTCGGATTGATAAGCACTGTCTGGATTCCCTCCTCCTTGATGGCTTTCAAAGCCTGGCTACCTGAATAGTCGAATTCTCCCGCTTCACCGATCTTTAGGGCGCCGGAACCGAGTATCAGGACTTTCTTTATATCTTCTTTCATTTTCAGACTCTTTTATTCGTTAACATTTTTAGATCTGTCGTCCCAACTCCTAAAGCAAATCGATAAACTTATCGAAGATAAACTCCGTATCGGTCGGTCCGCTACATGCTTCGGGATGGAACTGGGAAGAGAAGAAAGGCTTCGTCTTATGCCGGATTCCTTCGTTTGTCCCGTCGTTCATATTGACAAAGAGCGGTTCCCAGTCAGCCCCCAATGTGCCATTATCCACTGCGTAGCCGTGATTCTGGGAGGTGATAAAACACTTCTCCGTCCCCACCATACGCACCGGCTGGTTATGGCTGCGGTGGCCATACTTCAGTTTATAGATCGAAGCACCGCCTGCTTTGGCAAGCAACTGGTTTCCCATGCAAATGCCACAGATCGGTTTGTCCCCATCCAATGCCTTGCGGATATTCCGGACAGCAACATCGCAAGTATTGGGATCGCCAGGGCCGTTCGAAAGGAAAAGCCCGTCGTATTCCAGGTGATTGAAATCATAGTTCCAAGGGACACGTATCACAGCAACATTCCGCTTCAAAAGGTTACGGATGATATTGGACTTCACGCCGCAATCGAGAAGCACAACACGCTTCAAGAGTTGAGAGTTGAAAGTTGAAAATTGAAAGTTGTCGAAGCCTACAAGGTAATGGGTGGTGATCCCGTCAGGTAAGTAGGCGACAATGTCTTTGCAAGAAACACGATCCACATAATTGATGCTACCGTAATCCGGTATTTCCCCTCCACTTTCACCTTTCACCTTTCCTCTTTCACCTTCTTTATCGACGGTGCCGATAATGATGCGCCCCATCATTACCCCATGCTCCCGTATCTTCTTCGTCAGCGTGCGGGTATCGATGCCGGTGATTCCGGGAATCTTCTCACGTTTCAACCAGTCACCAAGGCTTTCCACAGCATTCCAGTGGCTATACTCTTCGCTATAGTCACTCACGATAATCGCCTCCGCATGAATTTTCTCACTCTCCATAAAGGTAGGCAAGCCGTTCTCTTCGATAGAGAAAGGAGGCACCCCGTAATTTCCGACCAGCGGATAAGTCAGAACCATCAACTGTCCGGCATACGAAGGGTCGGTAAGACTTTCGGGATAACCGGTCATAGCAGTGTTGAACACCACTTCGCCGGCCACTGCCTTGTCAAAACCAAAAGAGAAGCCGTGAAACATGCTTCCATCATCTAAGACCAATGTTGCTGTTTTTCTTGTCATTTTCAATATTCAATTATCATTTTTCAATTCCCCAATATTCCTCTTCCATATAATGAATGAACGCTTCGTTCACCATTCGTACACCACCAGGTGTCGGATAATCACCGGAGAAATACCAGTCGCCCGGATGATCAGGACAAGCGGCATGCAACCCTTCGAGTGTCTGGTAGACAATCTCCACCTTCGCACGTGTTCCTACGGGGGTAAGCAGTTCCACCATCTTGGCCGAGATTTCCTCGTCGGTGAAAGGCGCATAAATCTCCTTCACACAATTTACGGTCGTATCGCACGGCACAACCTGCTGCCGCTTGGCTTTCTTATAAGCATCGAGCAGGACGGATTCCATCCCCTTGTCCACTAAAAGTGCCACGGCAGCCTTGAACGCGATAAATTCGCTCATACGAGACATATCAATACCGTAATAGTCCGGATAGCGCACCTGCGGAGACGAGCTGACCACCACGATCTTCTTCGGATTCAGGCGGTCCAGAATACCGATGATACTCTGCCGGAGTGTCGTACCGCGCACGATACTGTCGTCGATCACGACCAGATTGTCCTCGAAAGGCACAATACTCCCGTACGTGATATCGTACACATGGGCAGCCAGATCGTTACGACTGTTTCCCTCGGCAATAAAGGTACGCAATTTTATATCTTTGATCGCTACTTTTTCACACCTAACACGCATGGACAGGATTTGTTCCAGTTCTTCCTCCTGAAGCAGGTGGCTGCGATCGGCGATCCATTCCTTTTTCTTCTTGTTCAAATATTCGTTCATGCCCTCCTGCAATCCGAAGTAGGCGACCTCCGCCGTATTCGGGATAAAGGAAAAGACCGTATGGTTCAGATCGTTGTCCACAGCCTTCAGGACTGCAGGTACAAGATTTTCACCCAACCGTTTCCGTTCGCGGTAAATATCCCGATCGCTTCCACGTGAGAAGTAAATGCGCTCGAACGAGCAGGCCTTATTTTCCTTCGGCTCTACGATCTGCGACGTATGCCAATTACCTTGCTTGTTGATGATCAGTGCCTCTCCCCTTTTCAGTTCATGTACATCTTCGGCAGACACGTTCATGGCCGTCTGGATCACCGGGCGTTCGCTTGCCAGGATCACGATCTCGTCATCGGCATAATAGAACGCCGGACGGATGCCCCAGGGATCGCGCACGCTGAAAGACTCACCACTCCCGGTCAATCCGCAGATCACGAAACCACCGTCCCATTGCGGGGCACAACGTTTCAGGACATTCGACAGATCGACATTCGCCTCGATCGCATGGGTGATATTCATTCCTTTCATTCCTTCGGCTTCGTACTTCCGGTACAGGCGTTCGACCTCACGGTCCAAACGGTGCCCCACCTGTTCTAACATGATGAAAGTGTCGGCATAGGCACGCGGATGCTGGCCGATGGCTGTTATCTCTTCAAAAATATCCTGTACGTTAGTAAGATTGAAATTACCGCAAAGAGCAAGGTTCTTGGCTCTCCAGTTGTTACGGCGTAAAAAAGGATGGACATAGGAAATACCGGATTTCCCGGTCGTACTGTAACGCAGGTGTCCCATATAAAGCTCTCCTGCAAAGGGAAGGTTTGTTTTAACAAAAAGCGGATCGTTCAGTTTGTCGGGCGGCAAATCCTTGTAATACTCATGAACGGCTGCGAATATCTCGGTAATGGCTTCTGTGCCTAATGCTCTTTCCCGAAACATATATTCTTCGCCGGGACTAGCTTCCAACTTGACGCATGCTAAACCGGCCCCTTCTTGACCGCGGTTATGCTGCTTTTCCATCAACAAATAGAGCTTATTGAGCCCATACATCCAGGTTCCATACTTCTGATGATAATATTCCAAAGGCTTTAGTAACCGGACCATGGCGACTCCACACTCGTGTTTAAGTACTTCCATTTGGTTCTATCTTGTTTATTTCGACTGCAAAGATACTTACATTATATTACATAATGTGTCATATAAACGGAGTTTATTTGACACATTAATAGAAATAATCATTTTATCTACCATTTAGTTAAATTATTCTATAAAACAATATTCTTTCAACAAATCTACCAAATAAAAAGAAAAAGCCCTTTCATCACATACAGATCGTAAGAAAGCAAAAGGCTTTTTTATATAATCATTATCAGAGCGATTTTGTTCTGGGAAATCGCTTTTGGATTTCTCATTTACACAAACTGACTTTATAAACAAAATGCGGCATGTCCACCCCTCGGTAATGCTTTATGAAGGTTGCCACTTTTTGCATGCCATTGCGCCGCGCTACTTTTTGGGAAGCAATGTTGGTATCCCGTATGATCGAATAAACCTCTTCGAAACCAAGCGTATGGAAAGCATACTCCCGACAAGCGACAGCAGCTTCGATAGCAAAGCCCTTATGCCAAAACTCCTTTCTAAAAAGGTAACCGATTTCAGGGACTCGTTTTCCGTCAAATTCCTGATAAGTAATACCACACTGCCCAATCAGTTCGTTGCTACCTTTCTCAACCACTCCCCATAAACCGAAGCCGTCGTGCCGGTACCGTCCGAACTGCCTATCCAGCCAGTTTTGCACTTCCTGATCGTTGAATGCCCCTTCATAGGCATACATGACTTCATCGTCCTGCAACAGTTTGCACACATCCTTAAAATCTCCTTGTTCCAATCCCCGTAATAACAATCGTTCCGTTTCCAGTATTTTCATATCATCCTCCACATTTATAAAATCATCAATTCCGAAACATTTAAGTTTCTCACCTTTACCAACACTATTTCCGGTAAAAGAACTTTTACCTCCTCTTCTTCTCCCGTTTTTTTCCAATACACGACAAAATTAACGCGTGCCTCTTTCAGTTCATATCCCTTATCCAGCCATTTCTCGATCTCTTTTTTGAAACTGTTTGAAAAACGGACAACTTCCTTATCCGACGAATCGCAACAACCGCCCTCCATCAACCGCAATGGCATGCCACTTTTCAGATTTCCAATCGACTCCTGCCTCCTTGCATCTTTGAAAAAATCCAACCATACATCGCGATGCGTAAGCAAGAACAGTAAACGTTCCGGCATCGGATAATAAGCCTTATCGAACCGGATAATTTTTTCCTCATTGCCGAAAATTTCCGGATAATAGCGATTCAAATGGATCGATAACTTATTTTTGGCACGTGTGAGTGCTACATAAATCTCACGTCTCTTTTCATCCGTGACAGGCTGATTATCCCCTAATAAATCCCTATTATCGTTTAAAAGCAGAAAGACATTATCAAACTCTTTCCCTTTTGCCTTGTGAATCGTAGAAACAACGATAGTTTCTCCCCGAACGGCATAGAAATCTTCCAGCTTCGATTCAAACAGATACGTTTCCCAATCCGAACGATACTTACAGGGATAAAGTTGTTCGAAATTCTGAATAATCCCCCGGCAAATTTCCCAAGAAGCAGCTTCACAATATTCATTTTTAATAGCTTGTTTTGCCTCAGCCCAGCATACTTCATCTATCAGATGAACCTCCGCTTGCGATCCTAAAATCCGGTTGAAGAAACGCATCTCATCCATATCGCACAGACGGAAACCCTCGTTCGACTGAATCAAACGGACTGGCATACGTTTATCTTTCAACAAACAGGCAACCTGTATCGCTTCCCAGTTTGTCTGAGTCAATACGCAGGTCGTTCCGATTAGAGGGGTTGCACAAATATCCTGCACCAATGGTATAACCATATTCGGCGACTGGTATTGAACGATACGGACCTCACCTTCATCCTGGTCATGAGAAATGATCCGCGACTGCTTCATTCTTTCAGGTATAGTTTCCCAAAAACGATTCGCAAACTCAACCAAACACTTTTTGCTTCGGAAATTGACCAGCAAATCATGCGTACGAGCACCGTATTCATCGACCAGCTTTCTCATATATCGGGAATTCGAACGACGGAAACTGTAAATATTCTGGTCATCGTCACCTACCGCGACCACCTTCAAGTCCTCATTTTTACGAATAAGCGCCTCCACCAGTGCAAACTCGTCTTCAGTCATATCCTGCGCCTCATCAATCACCAGAACCGTTTTTGTAATACGATTTATCTCTACTTCCCCATTGTCTATTTTTCCCACGGCATCGATAATTACGGAAGATGATTTTTCCAAAGAACCTTGCAGCCCTAACAGGTCGAAACAATAAGAGTGAAAAGTCTTGATCTCAACATAACCAGCAGCAGTCCCTATCAAATCCCATAACCGTCGTCTGAATTCGCTCGCAGCAGCACGAGAGAAGGTCAGCATCAAGAGTTGTTCGTGCTTGACATCTTCCTCCAACAGCAAGTAAGCCAGTTTATGAACAAGTACACGTGTCTTTCCACTTCCGGGTCCCGCCATGACGACTATAGAACCGGGACGGTCATCCTTGACAATCTCCAATTGTGTTTCGGACAATTCCCCCAATAACCGCTGAAGTTTGGTATTCGTCATTTTCCGGTTAATCTCATCCCTCCGTTTACCAGGGAAATATTTTTGGAGGAATGACGAATAATTCAGTTGGAAATAGTCGTCAACAAACTCCAATGCATCGCTATTACCGGAAAGCATTTTCCGTACATATTCACCGACAATATTAATCTGCTGGATCTTATTGGCATAAAACAGTTCGAGTTTATGATAATCATCCTGTTTATATTGCATCTTATTATTCAGAACCAATCTGTCTATCTGCAATCGGTTGTATAACACCAAGAAGCCACCTTCGATCTGTAAGGCTTCTATCCGCGAAAGATACAAAAGAGTATCTTCAATGTCTTCCATCCGAATGGTATGCCCAAACAATTGTTTCTTGACATCCTTCTCATACGCCTCTTTCAACTCAAGCATGGAAAACTCGACCAAAATATTTCCGCTTTGTTCCAGCTCGCTGGACTGTCCTGTTTTCTCAAACAAATAACGAATGATGAAATCAGACAAGAGATGCCTCCCTTCCGTCAGTTCTTCCAGATCGAGGACCGATCCGGTACGGGCAATCGCGACATAATTATGCGCTTTATCCAAGTATATCCGTTTGATCCAGTTCTTTTCAGACCAAAAATTAAGGAGTCTGCTTAGCTTATCTGGCGAAATACTTTTTCCAGTCTCGATCTCGGCTTCTTTCCGTAGCTCTTTCAGATTGAAAGATTGTTCTTTTGCGGTAAAAACGGATAAAAGGTATTCATCAAGACGGTTGTAAAGAAGGACTGTTTCAAGCGAACGATTGCTGTTTTCACCTTTTTTTATATAAGCTGTCAAGTCACAAGCGTCTGCCAGAATATTCTCTTCCCGCAACAAGCGAATGACCAGCATCACTTCTTGCCGAGATATCCCCAAATGGTCCGAGATATAATCGATACGAGATTCCGGGATCTCGCCATTTGCATGCTTGCGGCTTCTCGTCGAAATTAATTTTTTGATGATGCGTATAGCTTCTTCCTTTTGAGTGTCATCAAAACGTGAAGAGACTGTTATTCTATCGATAGCCTCCTGAGCTGTTTTCGCAAGGATACTATCAGCAAAAACACACGGATTATTTTGCCCCCGCCGAATATAACCGGCCTCCTCAAGCGCGGCTATTGCAGTGGTTACACGCGTTTCCACGTCCAGAATATTTTCATTCCAACCAGCTTTACGGGCAAGTTCAAGAGCTGACAACGAAATCCTGGAACCGGTAAGTTCTTTAATCGCTTTCCAAACCTGCTGTATCTCTTTAATACGCAGTTTGGTCTGGTTTAGCAAATAGAAGTGCTTGTCCAGATCCTCTTCGTTGAAAAGGACGTAACAATCCGCCTCGATCGCTTCGTCACGCCCGGCTCTACCAGCCTCCTGCACATAATTTTCCAATGAATCCGATATCTCGTAATGAACCACCAGACCGACATTTTTCTTGTCGACACCCATTCCAAAAGCAGAGGTAGCGACCATTATCCGGATTTTATTGTCTATGAAATCATTCTGACTGGATGTTTTCATCCGGGTTTCCATCTTTCCGTGAAAAGTACCGGCCGAAAAACCGTCCTGCCGCAAGCGCGTGGCAACTTTGGCTGCCGTACGGGTACGGGAAACATAAACTATAGCCGGACAATCATGGTCTTCAATGATACTCCGTAACAGTCCATATTTTTCATCTTCATTTTCTACCTTGAAAACTTTGTATTTTAGATTTTTGCGGGTACTTCCCGAACAAAATGTTTTAAAGCGTATATTTAGCTTTTCGAAAAAATAGTCTTTGATATCTTGTATTACATTCTGCTTGGCAGTGGCTGTAAAACAGGACACCGGTATCGCCTGCTTCCCTCCTTTTTGTTCCTGTAACAGACGTATAAAATCACCTATATATAGATAATCCACACGGAAATCCTGTCCCCAAGCTGAGAAACAGTGTGCCTCGTCAATAACGAAACGAACCACTTTCCGCCCGACCAACAACCGTTCTATCGTTTTCGAACGAAGCGACTCCGGCGATATATACAAGATGGAAACCGACCCTTCTTCCACCCTTTGGATAGCATGGGCACGTTCCACCGGGTCTAACATCCCGTTGATGGTAACAACATCCATGATTTCATTTTTCCACAGGTTATCCACCTGGTCCTTCATCAGGGATTGCAAGGGAGAGATAACGACAGTAAGTCCTTTTATCCGTTTACCACTCATCAAAGCCGGGAGCTGGAATGTGATGGATTTTCCTCCGCCTGTCGGAAAAACAGCCAAAAGAGATTCTCCTTCAATCGCAGCCTTCACCGCTTTCTGCTGCAGATCTTCTCCTTCATAAGTACGGAACGAATCATATTTGAAAAAATATTTCAGTCCTTCCTTACCATTAAATGCTCCTCTGCAATAAGCACATTCGTTATTTTCACAAGGCGTATCCCGCAAACGCTCCATCACCCATCCTACCTTCGGGTAATTATGCAATACCCAAAGCGGAATGCCGGAACTGCTATTCCAACAATTAATCAAAGACAGGCCATAAGCCAATTCCACCGGATAAGAGGTGATCAATTCAGCAAGCGGAGAAGATATACATATTTCTTTATCGAAACGCTTAAGGATACTACCCGATAAATCATCCAGAATATCCGATGCATAATCTATGTAATCAAAAAAGCCGCCGAACTCATCCGTATCATGTAATAACCCGTAATAGATCATTTTCAGCATACTATCCAGGCGTTCAAAAGCGTTTTGTTCTTCCTCGAATAACAACAACGATTTCAGCGAATCGTTTACCGGGTTATTGGGTTTATTAGCCTGTAACTTATCATCCTTGGACAGTTGATGATGCAGTTTTTCCGGGAACAGCAACGAGGATAAATAGAGCGTATCAATTATTTTCGGTTGTCGGCAGCCTGCTTTCTCAAACTGAGGTTTCAAATAAGAAAGGTCATGTTTTAATATATTATGCCCGCCAATATAAGGTACCTGATGCAAAAAAAGCAACAGATTATCAAAGGAATTTTCATGAAAAGGAGTTCTGTCGGATCGGACAGCTCCGATATCCACTACCCGGCAGGTGTTCAGCGTTACTTCCAGGTCAACAAAGGTTATGTCTTTCATGGGCTACATTTTTGTTTTGTAGCAAAAATACATTTTTTCTTTTATCCTCAAGCAACCACACCAAAAAAATCCTTTCTCGACTATCTTTCCCATATTGTCATTTTGATAATAATCTCCTGCCGAATACGAGAGATACTACCACTCCTTCGGACGAAGAGAAGCCGAGAGAACTCTAAGACTCTTGGCTCTTGACTAAGAAATCTCACATTTTCATATTCCCTATTACAAAGAAATACATATATTTGTCTAACGTTAAAATTCAAATTATGAGAATTTACTACTTTATTATCACCCTCATTATCAGTTTTTGTGTTTCCCTTCAGGCACAAAACAATGCGGACAAATTCAAGCAACAGGCACAAAGTAGCTTTGAGAACAAAGACTATACGAAAGCCCGCTATCTTTATATCCAGGCATACAAGGATTACGCAAATGAAGGAAAAATAACGCAGGCAATCGAATGCGGTACACAGGCGGCATCCCTCTATCACCGCGAGAACTACTATCAGGAAGCGTTCGACCTCTGCCGACAAATGAGCCAGATAGTGGCAAATCAGGAACATGCAGAGCAAAAGAAACTGTACGGCCTGCGTTTTGGGATAACAAAAGAGCGCCTACAAATGTACATCAAGCTAAGAAACACCGCGCAAGCACAGCTCCAGCTTAACATGCTGGACAACCTGGCCGAAGAATCAGGCAATCCCGAACTTACCGAAGAACTGTTGTACACAAAAACCGATTATTTCTATATCTTCGAACAGAAAAAAGAAGCAGACGCAGCATTCAACAAGCTCATCAGCCAATACCGGGAGAAAAAGGAATACGGCAAAATCGACGAATGCTATCAAAATCTGATCGCAATTGCCCGCAAAGCCAATAATATCTCGTTGCTGGAGCAAACCTACGAGAAATATATGGTATGGACCGATTCCGTAAAAATGCTTACCGCAGAGGACAAATTGGGTGCCCTGCAACAAAAATACGACAGCAGCCTGCAAACGATACAGGAAAAAGAAGACCAGCTATCAGCCAAGCAGTATATCATCGCCGGGCTCTGCACGTTAGCCGCCATCCTAATTGCCGCATTGGCGTTTCTGGCATTTCTGGTCATACGCTTCATACTCCTGAACCGGAAGTTGAAGAAGATCATCCAGACCATCACCGAGCACAGCGAACAACAGACCGGATTCATCCAAAGTATATCGGCGCAGATGGAACCGACACTAGACGAAATGAGCAAATCGGTAGCCGGATTGCAAATCACAGCACCCAGACAAGCAAAAGCCATACAAGCCCGTATCGATGCCCTAAAACAGTTCGGAAATCATATACAAGAACTTTCTTTGTTGAAAAACTCCTTGCTGGAAACCTACGAAGCACAATCTTTTAATGTCAGCTCTTTCTGCGAGAAAGTGATGGAACAGGTAAAAGAGGATGTCCGTCCGGACGTTGAAGTCACTGCTGATATCCCAAAGATCGAAATCAAGACAAATGCCGAACAGCTGCAACGCATCTTGCTACACCTGCTGAGAAATGCGGCGATCTACACGACATCAGGCAAAATCAAGCTGGAATTCAAGAAGAAAGGAGCCCATATCTGTCAGTTCATCGTTACCGACAGCGGTCCGGGTATCCCTGTCGAAAAGCAAATGGCGATCTTCAAGCCTTTTACTGAAATCAAGGATCTGACTGATGGAGACGGACTGGGATTACCCATCTGCTCCCTAATTGCTTCGAAGATGAACGGCACACTGTCCATAGACCCCGAATACAAAAAAGGCAGCCGCTTTATTCTGGTATTGCAGGTGTAACCTGACACATACATTGCCTGCCGCAGACGAGTGCGCATCCCTGTATCGTCTGCGGCAGGTCGCATCCGGTAAATTTCATTCCATCCTCTCCTTTATTATCCTCCAAGAATACGTATCGAAAGAATACAATATACTTTCTATTTGAAAGAATTAAACAATAGTTTTATTACAAATTGTCACATAAATCAGCAAAACACTTTCAAATAGAAAAAAACCAATCTATAGAATAAAAAAGCTTCTCCTTATCCGCACTCAATATTATTACATTTTGAAACAAATAACATATATTTGCCAAGCAATTTGATAAACAAATCAAATACATTACAAACATAAGGTCAACTAACAATGGATATAAGGAGCAATTTGAACAATAAACAAGGATTATACGATCCTGCCAACGAGCATGACGCTTGCGGCGTAGGACTGGTCGTAAACGTCCACGGCGGTAAATCGCACGGCATAGTGGAATCAGCCCTTAAAATATTGGAAAACATGCGGCACCGGGGTGCAGAAGGAGCAGATAACAAGACTGGCGACGGTGCAGGCATCCTGTTACAAATTCCACACGAGTTTATCTTACTGCAAGGCATCCCCGTACCGGAAAAAGGTAAGTACGGAACCGGATTAGTCTTCTTTCCGAAAGACGAGAAACAGCATTCGGCTATCCTCAGTATCATGATCGAAGAGATCGAAAAGGAAGGGTTGACCTTAATGCATCTGCGCAAAGTACCTGTCAACACGGACATCTTAGGAAAAGACGCACGGGATACAGAGCCGGATATCAAACAGGTGTTCATCACCGGATGTGACGACCAGCAAGTATTGGAACTGAAACTATACATCATCCGCAAACGAATCGAGAAACGGATGGCGGCATCCGATATACCGAACAGGAAAGATTTCTACGTAGCGTCACTTTCCACCAAGAGCATCATATATAAAGGCATGCTGGAATCAATGCAACTTCGCCATTATTTCCCTGATCTGACCAACCCCTACCTGACAAGCGGACTGGCACTCGTCCACTCCCGCTTCAGCACGAACACATTCCCGACCTGGAGTCTAGCACAACCGTTTCGCCTCCTGGCACACAACGGGGAAATCAATACGATACGGGGCAACCGTGGCTGGATGGAAGCACGTGAAAGCGTCCTGTCCTCTCCCCGCATCCCGAATATAGACGAGATACGCCCGATCATCCAGCCGGATATGAGCGACAGCGCTTCACTGGACAACGTGCTGGAATTCTTCGTGGCGTCCGGCATGAGCCTGCCACATGCCATGGCGATGCTGGTTCCGGAAAGTTTCAACGAAAAAAACCCGATATCGGAAGACCTGAAAGCGTTCTACGAATATCATTCCATCCTGATGGAACCGTGGGACGGCCCGGCCGCCCTGCTTTTCAGCGACGGACGGTATGCCGGAGGAATGCTCGACCGCAACGGCTTGCGCCCGGCACGTTATCTGATCACGAAAAACGGCATGATGGTCGTGGCATCCGAAGTGGGCGTAATGGACTTCGAACCGGACGAGATAGAGGAAAAAGGACGCTTACAACCGGGCAAAATCCTGCTGGTCGATACGGAAGAAGGCAAGATCTATTACGACGGCGAACTGAAAAAGCAGCTTGCTGGCGCACAGTTCTACCGCGTCTGGCTAGCAAACAACCGGGTGGAACTGGACGAACTGAAGTCCGGGCGACACGTCCCGCACACCGTTGCCGGATATGACAGGATGCTACGCACTTTCGGGTACAGCCGCGAGGACATCGAGCGTATCATCGCCCCGATGTGCATAGGCAGCACGGAGCCGGTCGGTTCAATGGGAAACGACATACCGCTGGCCGTCCTCTCCGAGCATCCTCAACTGCTGTTCAACTATTTCCGCCAACAGTTCGCCCAAGTGACGAACCCGCCAATCGATCCGCTCCGTGAGGATTTGGTCATGAGCCTAACAGAATATATTGGTGCTGTAGGAAGTAATATCCTCATACCGAACGAGGCACATTGTAAGATGGTACGCCTCGCTCACCCAATACTGACCAACACGCAATTAGATATTCTTTGCAACATCCGCTATAAAGGTTTCAAGTCCGTCAAGCTGCCGATGCTCTTCGAAGTATCGCAAGGCTGCGAAGGACTGAAAACCGCCCTCGACCGGCTTTGCATGCAAGCAGAACAATCTGTCGCAGACGGTGTGAACTACATCATCCTGAGCGATAAGGATGTGGACGAAACCCATGCCCCTATCCCTTCACTCCTTGCCGTCAGCGCCGTGCACCACCACCTGATCTCCGCACAAAAACGTGTGCAGACCGCATTGGTGGTGGAGACTGGGGAAATGCGCGAAGTGATGCACGCAGCCTTGCTCTTAGGCTACGGAGCAAGCGCCATCAACCCATATATGTCGTTCGCCATCCTCCAAGATCTGGTGGACAGGCAGGAAATACAGCTCAACTACGAAATGGCACGCAAGAACTACATCAAAGCGCTTTGCAAAGGTCTGTTCAAGGTCATGAGCAAGATGGGAATCAGCACGATCCGCAGCTATCGAGGCGCCAAGCTGTTTGAGGCAGTCGGCCTTTCGACCGCACTTACCGATGCCTATTTCGGAGGGACGGCCAGCAGTGTAGGCGGTATCCGCCTGCAAGAGATAGCCGCCGACGCCATCGCCCTGCATCATCAGGCCTTTAGAGGGACAATAGACAGTCTGACTCTTGAGCACAAAGGGCTATACAGTTTCCGCAAAGACGGCGAGAAACACGCATGGAACCCGGAAACGATCTCAGCCCTCCAACAGGCAACCCGTTTGGGTAGCTACAAGAAGTTCAAGGAATACACACATCTCGTAGACGAAAAGGATACCCCAATCTTCCTCCGAGATTTCCTGACCTTCCGAACGGGAAAATCCATTCCGATCGAAGATGTGGAACCAGTAAGCGAGATCATGAAGCGTTTCGTCACGGGCGCCATGAGCTTCGGCTCGATCAGCAAAGAGGCGCACGAGACGATGGCAATAGCAATGAACAAGATACATGGACGCAGCAACACAGGGGAAGGAGGCGAAGACTCCGCCCGTTTCACTCCCCGCGAAGACGGTCTCTCCCTCCGTTCCGCCATCAAACAAGTGGCCTCCGGACGTTTCGGCGTAACCGCTGAATATTTAGTGAATGCAGAAGAGATACAGATCAAAGTCGCCCAAGGCGCAAAACCAGGTGAAGGTGGACAGCTGCCGGGATTCAAAGTTAACGACGTGATTGCCAAAACACGCCACTCCATTCCAGGTATCTCGCTGATCTCTCCTCCTCCCCACCATGACATTTACTCGATCGAAGACCTAGCACAACTGATCTTCGACCTGAAAAATGTCAACCCGAGTGCCGAAATAAGCGTGAAGCTGGTATCGGAAAGCGGTGTCGGGACAATTGCAGCAGGCGTAGCAAAAGCTAAAGCCGACCGCATCGTCATATCGGGAGCCGAAGGGGGAACAGGTGCTTCTCCGATGAGCTCCATCCGCTACGCCGGACTGCCTCCCGAACTGGGATTGTCGGAGACGCAACAGACACTGGTCATGAATAACCTTCGCGGGCAGGTCCGGCTGCAAACCGACGGACAGTTGAAGACCGGGCGCGACATCGTCCTGATGGCCCTGTTGGGAGCCGAAGAGTTCGGTTTCGCCACCTCCGCCCTGATCGTACTGGGCTGCGTGATGATGCGCAAATGCCACATGAACACCTGCCCGGTGGGTGTCGCCACCCAAAACGAGGAACTGCGCAAACGTTTCCACGGCCGTTACGAATATTTGGTGAACTTCTTCACCTTCCTCGCCGAAGAGGTCCGGGAATACTTGGCGGAGATGGGCTTCAAAAGGCTGGATGACATCATCGGGCGTACGGACCTGATCGATAAGCGCCCACCCACGCCATCTGCATCCGGCAAATACGCATTGCTCGATTTCTCCAAATTGCTGCACATCCCGGCACAGGCTGCTACAAATGCCATACGTCATACGGCAAAGCAGGTCCACTTGACCGGACATGTAAAAGACCAGGACATTATCCTGCATGCCATGCCGGCCATCGAGCACCGACAAGAGATTTCTTTGGATTATGCCATAGCCAACACCGACCGCTCGGTAGGCGCCATGCTCTCCGGTGAGATTGCCAAACGATACGGCAACTCAGGATTACCGGAACATACGCTTAATATCAAATTCAAAGGGTCGGCCGGACAGAGCTTCGGCGCCTTCCTTGCGCACGGTGTCAACTTCCGCCTCGAAGGAGAAGCCAACGATTATTTAGGCAAAGGCTTGAGCGGAGGACGTATCAGCGTGATGCCTCCGGTACGGTCGCCCTTCGTAGCCGAAAACAACACGATTGCCGGAAACACCCTGATGTACGGGGCGACAAGCGGCGAAGTGTATATCAACGGACGTGTAGGCGAACGTTTCTGCGTGCGTAACTCCGGTGCTATCGCCGTCGTAGAGGGAGTCGGTGACCACTGCTGCGAATATATGACCGGAGGACGCGTGGTGGTTCTCGGACGTACAGGGCGCAACTTCGCCGCCGGCATGAGCGGCGGTGTTGCTTATGTGTGGAACAAGGAAGGAGACTTCGACTACTACTGCAATATGGAGATGGTCGAACTCTCGCTGATCGAAGACAGCACGACACGCAAGGAACTGCACGAACTGATCCGCAAACATTACCATTTCACTGGCAGTCACCTCGCAAGCAAAATGCTTGACAACTGGAACAAGTATGTGGATGAATTCATACAGATCGTCCCGATCGAATATAAAAAGGTCTTGCAGGAAGAGCAGATGAAGAAGTTGCAACAAAAAATCGCTGAAATGCAGCGCGACTACTAAACGGCAGGGATACGTACCCGGCAAGTGAGGAGCGACCGTCCTTATGCGTGAGGAGTCACCGTCCTTACAAGGTCCCCCCTACCCATCCGGGCCGAATTACGAAGAAAAGAAAAGTATCAGTATAAACAATCAATTACCAACATGGGAAATCCGAAAGCATTCCTCACCATACACCGGCAAGAAGCCGGATATCGTCCCGTTCATGAACGCATCGACGACTTTAGCGAAGTAGAACAAACGCTCAACAGCAGCGACCGCCGCACACAGGCTTCCCGCTGCATGGACTGCGGCGTGCCCTTCTGCCACTGGGCCTGCCCGTTAGGTAACAAACAACCCGAATGGCAAGACCTGCTCTATAAAGGCAGATGGCGCGAAGCCTTCCACGTGTTGGAGCAGACCTGCGACTTCCCGGAGTTTACCGGACGCATCTGCCCCGCTCTCTGTGAGAAAAGCTGTGTGCTGAAACTGAGCTGTGACGAGCCTGTCACGATACGCGAGAACGAAGCCTCCATCGTAGAGGCCGCTTTTCGCGAAGGATACATCCAACCGGTCCGCCCCATCCGCAACGGCAAGCGGGTAGCCGTGATCGGCAGCGGCCCGGCCGGACTGACAGCAGCCAACCAACTGAACCGCCGGGGATACGAAGTAACGGTATTCGAGAAATACGAACTCCCAGGCGGCCTGCTCCGATTCGGTATTCCGAACTTCAAATTAGGGAAGAACATCATCGACCGCCGTATCCGGCTGATGGAACAGGAAGGGATCGTCTTCAAAGTCAACACGATGGTCGGCAACGAAGTATCCGCCAAAGAGATCGCCTCGACGTTCGATGCCGTCTGTATCGCCATCGGTTCCGAAGTGCCGCGCGACCTCCCCATCGAAGGGCGTAACCTGAAAGGCGTCCATTTCGCCCTCGAACTGTTGTCACAACAGAACCGTATCCTCGAAGGCATCGTCATCCCGCCTAAAGACATCATCAACTGCAAAGGCAAGAAAATCCTCATCATCGGTGGCGGCGACACGGGAAGCGACTGCGTCGGGACAGCCAATCGCCACAAAGCCGCTAACGTGACGCAAATCGAAATCATGCCCCAGCCGCCCGTCGGACATAACCCGACAACTCCCTGGCCCCTGTACCCGCAAGTGCTGAAAACGAGCAGCAGCCACGAAGAAGGATGCATCCGCCGCTGGAACCTCGCCTCCGTCCGTTTCATCGGCGAAAAGAACACACTGAAAGGCGTCGAAGTCGAAGAGGTGGAATGGTTGCCTGCGAAAAACGGCGGACGTCCCGAAATGTGGAAGACAGGCCGTACGGAAATAATCGAAGCCGACCTCGTCTTCCTCGCGATGGGCTTCATCCACCCCGAACAGGAAGGGCTGATCAAAGAACTTTCCATCGCCGTCGACACACGCGGCAACATCGCCGTCGATCCGGGCACCAACCGGATAGCCGACACTAATATCTTCGCCTCAGGCGATGCCGTCAGCGGTGCCAGCCTCGTTGTCCGTGCCATGGCCTCCGGTCGCAAAGCAGCAGCCGCTATCGACAAATACCTGCACCCCCATAAATCATAATTCATAATTCATAAATCATAATTCCCATGTGTGGTATTACAGCAATCTTCAACATCCATAGCAGCGCCGCCGACCTTCGTCAGCAAGCCCTGAAAATGAGTAAACGTATCCGTCACCGCGGCCCGGACTGGAGCGGCATCTATCAAGGAAAAACCGCCATCCTCGCCCATGAACGCCTCTCCATCGTCGATCCTACATCCGGCGGACAACCGCTGAGAAGCAAAGACGGCAAACTGATCCTCACCGTCAACGGCGAGATATATAACCATCGCGAACTCCGCGGACAGTTGAAAGACGAATACGAATTCCAGACCGGAAGCGACTGCGAGGTCATCCTCGCCCTCTACCGCAAATACGGAGTGGGATGCGTGGAAAAGCTGAGCGGGATCTTCGGATTCGCTCTCTACGACGAAGCGAACGACTGTTACCTGATCGCCCGCGATCCGATCGGCGTCATCCCCCTCTATATCGGCCACGACGACGAAGGGCATCTCCTTGTGTCATCCGAACTGAAAGGGCTCGAAGGCTTCGCCACCGCATACGGCCAGTTCCCTCCGGGACACTATTTCTATAGCCGTGATAAGGATTTCACCCGCTGGTATATCCGCGACTGGATGCAATATGATAACGTGAAAAATAATCCTGCCAGCGTAGAGGAACTGCACGATGCCCTCGAAGCGGCCGTACGCCGCCAACTGATGAGCGACGTGCCCTATGGCGTACTCCTTTCCGGCGGTCTGGACTCGTCCATCACCTCCGCCATAGCCAAAAAATACGCAGCCAAACGCATCGAGACCGAAGGGAAGGCAGATGCATGGTGGCCGCAGCTGCACTCCTTCGCTGTCGGTCTCAAAGGAGCGCCAGATTTAGTGGCAGCCAAGAAAGTGGCCGATTATATCGGTACTGTCCACCACGAGATCAACTACACGATCGAGGAAGGGCTCGATGCCATTCGTGACGTGATCTACTACATCGAGACATACGACGTGACGACTGTCCGCGCCTCCACTCCGATGTACCTGTTGGCTCGCGTAATCAAGTCGATGGGTATAAAGATGGTGTTGAGCGGCGAAGGGGCGGATGAGGTGTTCGGGGGTTACCTCTATTTCCACAAAGCCCCGGATGCGAAAGCATTCCACGAAGAGACCGTCCGTAAACTGAGCAAACTCTATATGTATGACTGTCTACGGGCTAACAAAAGCTTATGTGCCTGGGGTGTGGAAGGTCGCGTTCCTTTCCTCGACAAAGAGTTTCTCGATATTGCCATGCGCCTCAACCCTGAAGCCAAAATGTGTCCCGGTAGCGTGATCGAGAAGAAAATTCTCCGCGAGGCTTTCGCCGACGTGCTCCCCTCGGAAATAGCCTGGCGGCAGAAGGAACAATTCTCCGACGGCGTCGGCTACAGCTGGATTGACACGCTGAAAAAGGTGACCGCCCAAGCCGTCAGCGACACTGAAATGGCGAATGCCGCCCGGCGCTTCCCGATCAACACGCCTCAGAACAAAGAAGAATACTTCTACCGTACCATCTTCGAAGAGCATTTTCCCAGTGAAAGTGCCGCCCGCAGCGTGCCGAGCGTACCGAGCGTCGCCTGCTCCACCGCCGAAGCTCTCGCTTGGGATACCGCCTTCAAGAACATGAACGACCCCAGCGGACGGGCGGTGAAAGGGGTACATGAAGCGGCATACTGACATACCGATCTCCGTAACAAAACACACTCAAATCTGTATGTTATATAAAAAACAGAAACAAACCTCTAAACTGAAGTTTGCTTCTGTTTTTATATGGCCTTCACTAATCCCGCACGCAACGGATAGGGAAATAACAAGCTCCGACTGCTGCCGCTGAGACATTATTATTAATCATATCATTGTCGCCATCCAAATATGGAAGCATCGGAATTCCCTTTGACAAGATATCGACCCAAAATAAGACAGTTCCTTCTAACTCCGTTGAATTAAACTTAGGAGTATTGGTTTTACCAAACCCTGTTGTCTGTCCCAGTGCAGGCACAGCATAAAGTGAGAGTCCACTCAAATTATCAGGAGTATTATCACCAGACTTCCACCATTGAGCAGCCGCCCAATCACGACTATCTTTATTTTCCGCCACATTAGAAGCCATCATATGCCACCAGTCAAAGCCAAAAATATAATCAATATATTCCATGTCTGCATAATAATTTCCAAATACACCATGCGTAAAACTTGTCGGAATATGCCACCCTTCGGGGCAAAGACTATTACTAGTTTGTCCTTCTATATCTTGTGAAAGAATATTGTAATCTGAACCAAGATTCTGGACATATGGATCGTAATCTCCCGCCACAGCCGAAAAGTTATAATGCAAACCATATCGTTTCTTCACCTCATCGCTCTGACTTTCCACATCAAAACTATCATCTTTCTTATAATAATCATACATAGCTGCTTTCTGATACTGAGTACCTGTCGAATATTCGTTAAGATAAACAGTTTGAGACTTTTGGTCATCCGTTGCGCTCCGCTGATAAACCAAAGAAGTTCCATCCTTAAACTTTGTAGCACGCAAATTCTCTCTCATCCAATAAGACGCTCCTATCTTGACAATAGGATACTCAATACCGTCAGCATCCGAAATGGTATAGGGTTCTAACTTATACTTATCAATCCCATTTTTGCATTCCTTGACATTTTTAGATGATGTAATCATCAATTTGGAGATTTCCTCCTTCCCTCCAGTTCCCGCAATAAAAGCTGCAAGAGGTGACACGTTGCCATTTTCATAACTATCCCGCATTGTCCAACCGATGTTACCTCCGGCAATATTCCTACTACCTTTAGCACCTCCTAAATATTTCGCTATATATCCATTGGCAAGGTCTACCTTGTTATCTTCACCTACAGGATAAACGGCTATGATCTGATAAGTCACGCCATTTTGCCCCGGAATACGGCCGAACCCTTCCTTACAGATCTCCGCAACCTGCTTATCGCCATCCATCACTTTCCACACGTTGGATTTATCCCAATCTATATCATTTATATCGATATAATTCTCAACTGTGACAGGCATACTGAACCGGGTTCCATCAGTCAAGATAAATTCCACATAGTCATCATAGACCTTCACATCGCTAAAGAACGAGCTACCACCGCTACCACCGCTACCGGCAGGACCTTGTGAGCCGGTCGGACCCTGTTCTCCCGTTTCGCCACGCTCACCTGAGACTTTCGCCCATTGCTTGCCTCCGTCTACAGAAAGATAAACGGCAGTATCATTCTTCTTACCCCCACCAATCAGAATGGCATCATCCGGCAATTGGCTTCCTAATTTCAATTCAGGAGGTATACTCTGTGTATTAGCGCCGATTATATTGCCTTCAGAATCTTTCATCAGTTCGCCGTCAAGTGTCCAATACCAATTTCCATCTTCCGACTGCTTTATACCGATCAGGGGGGTATTCCCTTTTTCGCCTTTCTCGCCGTGATAGATCGTAGCCGGTTCCTGATTCTTAAAACGTATCGTATAACCGACCGTATCACTGCCTAAAACCACAGGAGTGACATCCGTGATATAGTCATTTTCGTCCATCAACTTTTGAAGAGCATCAATATTGCTACTGGCCGCAGCCTGCCAGGTTTCCAAAGCTTCGATACGGTTCTCCAATCCCGAAATCTTATTCCATAAATCTTCATCATTATAGCATCCGGTCATAAACACAGCAGAAAGAGCTAACCAAACACAAATACTTGTTTTTATCTTTTTCATTTTTCTGTTATATAAAAATTCGATTAATAATACTAATCAGTCTTGACTACCGGCATCCAGCGATGCCGGTAGTCAAGACCATTCGGTGCCAGTTACCAGCACCGTTCAGTGCCGATGACCGGAACAAATTATAATTCACCCGGACGTTCTTCTTCTCCGGGAATATTTCCCACATACAAAGGATAGGGGAAGCGGTTTCGACGGGGTTCCTTCAACAACTTTTTTGAATTTGTGCTTGCCTGAGTCGCAACCTCCAAATAGTAAGCCCCCTTATTTAACTGAGGAATGATAAATGAAAAAAAAGATGGGTCGTTGCGTAGTAAAGCAGAAACCGGGACAGGGATTTCCGTTTTATCCGTATCGGACACGAAGAAGAAGCCGACCGTATGCCCTTCAGAACCGGTTATCTTCACCCGGTTGCCTTCGCCGTTAAGACCACCGCCCGGAGTGATCCGAAGATTTTCACTGCCGGTTGCCACATCGACAACTTTCGTAATGGTCGGCAATCCTTCTTCCGTACCGGCGACAATCACACTGATGTTTTTCAAATCTTCCTTAAATTCGATACGGGGTGAACAACGTAAAGTTACATTGTTGACCGACGGATCGAATTTGGCATCCGGACCTATAAACGGACCGTCCACGCCAAGTGAATTATTAGCAAACCCGAACTCTACGGTAGAAGCATTGTAAAGTTCTATCTTAGCCTGGGCCATCAAGTCGTTATAGGCACTCTCCAACTCAGACGCCGTAAATTTACTGTTCGTTGCAGCCAGCTTGCATAAGTCTTTGACTGAACGATTTGCCTGATAAGTTACATTAAAAGAAAAGTCATCATCACGCTCCGTCAGCTTATTAGCGACTAATTTGCCGGTAATGCTACGCATTTTAGGTTCGTTTAAAGCCATAAATTTAAAATTTGATTAAGTTCGATTAGAACTATTTCCTTTTATGGCGTTTTTCAAGTAACGAAATCCATATCAACAACCAAAACACACCTTATTTTGGCAAAAAGGTTCAAACGGGTAATAAAAATTAATACAAAAACCCGTTTTGTTAGGATTTATTTTATAGATTTGCATCATTATTAACGTAGTTCTAATCGAACTATGTCTGTTTTTTTGTTTCCTTTTAATTATCAATTATTATTACAAATACGAATTTCCGGCTACTTTCGCAGTACAAATGGGATTCCTGCCATTTATAAGAAATCCTCCCGCATCGGACTGAACGTGTCGATCAGAACACCAGCTTCCAAACATATGCAACCGTGCAGAATACCCGGTTTCATATATACGCCGTCGCCCGGACGCACAATCTTCGTTTCACCGTCCGTCGTGAACTCGAACACACCACTCGCTACATAAGTCGTTTGCGTATGAGGATGTGTATGCGGCGTTCCGATTGCTCCTGTTTCGAACTTGACTTTGACCATCATCAGGTTGTCGTTATAACCCATAATTTGCCTAACGACACCTTCACCCGCTGATTCCCATGGCATTTCTGCCTCAAACTGAAAATTGTTACTCTCGTATTTCATGATTTTGCAATTTAATTATTACAAAAATAATCGTTTTTTCGTACATTTGATGCATTATTAAATCTATCAACATGAAAAATAGAATTTCTACTGGGGCGCTCTTCGCCATGCTTATGCTTATGGCCATGCTTCCCCGAACCGGACATTCACAAGAAATCGATCCCAACGCCTATTACGAGATCGTAAGCAACAACAACCTGGTTCTCGACAATCAAGACAGCGAAGACGACGGGACCCAGATATTCATCAACAACCGTGTGGAGAACCGCGTGTCGCAGGTATGGCAACTGACGACTCCCGGCTATGGGGTCTATAAGATCTGTACGCCCCTCTCCGATAAATGCGTGGACAACAACAACACGAAAGAACCGGGCCCGGTTATCCAGTGGGACAACGGAGCGACCAATATGAACCAATTCTGGAAACTCACGAAGATAAGCGGAAACACCTACACGTTCACCAACATAACAAACGGGTTGAACCTCGGTATCAGTGACGACGGGCAACCAGGAAAAGCGGCTCTCCAGCTTGTCGCTGATTCGACCAGTGCCAGACAACACTGGACACTACGCCGGTCAAACATCAAAATTGACAAGGAGGCCCTGCGCAGTTCCAGTGACAAGGATTGGGAGAACGAAACTATCTTCGCTATCAACAAGGAGCCGGGGCATACGACTTATGTCCCCTTCCCTTCCGTGGAAAGCCTGAAAAGTTCGCCAGACTACCGCAAAGCCTGGCTTCGCCCGAACTCGCCGCGCTACCAGTTGTTGAACGGCAACTGGAAATTCAATTGGGTAAAACAGCCGTCCGAGCGTCCGGTCAATTTCTATAAACCGAACTACGATGTTTCCGGCTGGAAAGAAATTCCGGTTCCTTCCAATTGGGAAATGTACGGATACGGTACTCCTATTTATACAAACATCACGTATCCGCATCGCAACAACCCTCCTTTCATACAAGGCAAGAAAGGATACACGATTATGGACGAACCCAACCCGGTCGGCTCCTACCGCCGCGACTTCAATATTCCGGACGACTGGAAAGGAAGTGAAATCTTTATCCATTTCGACGGAGTCTACAGTGCAATGTACCTCTGGGTGAACGGAAAGAAAGTCGGGTACAGCCAGGGAGCGAATAACGACGCAGAGTTCAATATCACGAAATATGTAAAGCCGGGAAAGAACGTCCTGGCTGTCGAAGTGTACCGTTGGAGCGACGGCAGTTACCTGGAAGACCAAGATATGTTCCGCCTGAGCGGTATCCATCGCGATGTTTATCTGTTCGCGACTCCCAAGCTGCGCTTGCGCGATTACTATCTGACCGCTTCCTTCACAGGAGATGACCTGAGCAAGGCGATATTCAATGTCCGTACAAACGTGACGAACTATGGCAAAACAGTGGACGAAGCGGTTGTCGACATCACGTTGCTGGACCAAGACGGCAAACAGGTGGCCTTTATATCCGATGTTGTCAAAGACATCAGGAAAGGACAGGAAACGGTCAACACGGCCAGCGTCGAAGTCAAGAACCCGCATCTCTGGTCTGCCGAGACTCCCTACCTTTACACGGCGATACTGGAATTGAAAGACAAGACTGGCAAAACACTAGAAGCTATGTCTTCACAATTCGGTTTCCGCAAAATCGAGATCAAGAACAAGCGGGTATATATCAATAATGAGCAGGTGTTCTTCAAAGGAGCCAACCGCCATGACATCCACCCTCAGCACGGAAAAGCGGTTCCGGTCGAGTCGATGATCGAGGATATATTGCTTTTCAAGCGTTATAATCTGAACACGATCCGCACGAGCCATTATCCGAACGATGCCAAGATGTACGCATTACACGACTACTATGGCCTCTACGTGATGGACGAAGCCGATATAGAGTGTCACGGCAACCATTCGATCAGCAACAAGGAAAGCTGGTTACCCGCCTATGTAGACCGTATGGTTCGCATGGTCGAGCGTGACAAGAACCACCCGTCCGTCATCTTCTGGTCTATGGGTAACGAATCCGGTGACGGCAAAAACTTCGACACCGTATACAAGGAAGCCCGCAAACTCGATCCGCGTCCGATCCATTATGAAGGCAAAAACCGGATCGCCGACATGGATTCCCGAATGTATCCTTCCATCGAGTCGATGAAGCAACAGGACGAGGAGAAGAGCGACAAACCGTTCTTCCTTTGCGAATATGCGCATGCAATGGGTAATGCGATCGGTAACCTCGATGAATATTGGGATTATATCGAAAACCATTCCTGCCGCATGATAGGCGGTTGTATCTGGGACTGGGTGGACCAGGGTATCAACAAATATGGCGAATTGTCTGACCGTTACTACTTCGGCGGTGGCTTCGGCGACAAACCTAACGATTTTGATTTCTGCTGTAACGGTATCGTAACTCCCGACCGCCAGGTAACTCCTAAATTGATCGAAGTGAAAAAAGTGTACCAATATATCAAATTCAAACCGGTAGAGTTGAAGGCTGGTAAAGTGAAGCTGGAAAACCGCTACGATTTCCTTAATCTGAATCAGTTCGATTTACAATGGCAGTTGTTGAAAGACGGCCAAATAGTCGAATCGGGCGTATTATCTTTAGGCGATGCAGCTCCGAACAAAGACATCGAAGTGACGATTCCTTATAAAACGGCTTTGGATGCCGGCAGTGAATACTTCCTCAACCTGTCAGCCCGGTTGAAAAAAGATTGCAATTGGGCGAATGCCGGGCACGAAGTAGCCTCCGAGCAATATTCACTGACCGGAAAGATTGCAGTAGCTCCTGTCGACACAGCTTTCAACGACACACTGAAAGTCGAAGAAGAAAAAGAGCAGATCGGTTTTCGCGCTCCGGGATTCTTCATCGCTTTCAATCCTGAGACAGGCAAGATGGTTTCTTTACGCTATGCCGGTACGGATATGATCTATAATAAGGAAGGTTTCGATTTCAACTGGTTCCGTGCAATGGACAATGATAAACGGGATTATCTGCCGACCACCGTCAAAAAGCAGGCATTCGACTGGAAGCAGGCCACCGACAAAAAGTCGGTGACCATTACCACAAGCTTGGAAGCTACCGTAGGAAGCGGAACCCAAAAAGTGGTACTGCCATTCGACGTCACCTATACAGTCTATGCAAACGGTACGGTCGATGTAGACGCGACTTTCAAAGCTGGCAACGACTTCAACCTGCCTCGCCTCGGCCTCCAGGTTGCTTTGAACCCGACACTCGAACAGGTGGAATGGTACGGACGCGGCCCGATTGAAAACTATTGGGACCGCAAAAATGCAGCCTATGTCGGCCTGTACAAGAACACCGTGACTGGAATGGAAGAAGCCTACGTACGTGCCCAGTCGATGGGTAACCGCGACGATGTACGCTGGCTGACGCTAAAAAGCCTCGATAACCAAGGTATCCGAATCACATCTAAAGACCACCTGAACTTCAGCGCACTCCACTTCACCGATCCGGAACTGTGGGAACTGACTTACGGGCATGACCTCGACAATATCCGCCGTGCGGAAGTGATTCTAAATCTCGATTGCATCCAGCGTGGTATTGGAAACGGCAGTTGCGGCCCAGGCCCGCGCCCACATTATGAAATTGAAAAGAACAAAAACTATAGCTACTCGTTCCGCATCGAGAACGCGAAGTAACCTATCGGCGAATGAAGACTTAACCGCCTTGTTTCCACGCTCGACGCGGGATCGCAAAAGAACAGGCATCATCTACGGCCAGTTATAACGCGATCCTGTGCCCAGCACAGGAATAAGGCGGTTTTTATTCACCGATAAAGCATCATTCAAACAAAACAACCATTTACTAAGCCCCTATAAAGAATGAAGAAAATCTTATTGACCGCAGGCTTTGCCCTATTCGCTTGGGGATCGACCTGCCTGGCGCAAAGCACGTATTTCAGCGACAGTAAAGAATGGCTCCGGAAAGCTGAGGCCTGCAAGCCGGAGTTGAGTTATCAGACTATTTCTCCCGTCAAAGTCGTCCGTTCCGTACAGGACACAAAAGCATTCCAGGGCTGGCGGATGGAAGATGCCGGACAACCGGATATCCTCTTCAACGAGCCGTTCAAAAAGCATCCAGCCATTACCCTGGATTTCGGCAATCATTATACCGGCTATCTCACTTTCTCCATCAAACCGTCCGGATTAAAAGCAGCAGACGCACCCGTCCGGCTTAAGTTCACCTTTGCAGAAGTTCCGGGAGAGTTGAACACCCCGCTCGAACCTTATAAGGGAGGTTTGGCCCGTTCCTGGGTGCAGGACGAGATCGTGACGGTCATGAGCGTCCCCCACGAGATGACGATCCCGCGCCGCCTGGCAGGACGCTACCTGAAAATCGAACTGCTGGGCATATCGGGCAGTTTCGACTTCGTGTTCGACAAACTGACCTTCAAGACACAAACCTCCGTCACCAACGAAGCACCGGCTTTAGCCTCTACCACCGATCCTCTGGTCCGGGATATATATAAAGTAGGCTTGAATACCCTGAAAGAATGCATGCAGACTGTCTATGAAGACGGCCCCAAACGGGATCGCCGCCTGTGGATCGGCGACCTCTATCTCGAAGCATTGGCAAACGCCCATACGTTCAAGAACCATGAACTGACCAAACATTGCCTGTATCTGCTCGCCGCCTTCGCCAACGACGAAGGCTTGCTGCATGCCACACTGCTCGAAAAGCCTCAACCCCATCCGCAATACGGCACGCACACACTGGACTACTGCCTCATTTATAACGTAGCATTGTTGGAATACCTGAAAGAGACGGGAGACAGGGAAACAGCGAATGACCTGTGGCCTGTTGTTGTCCGCCAGATAGAGTTAGCACTTCGCCAGTTTTCACCGGAATGGATCTATGACATGGACAAGAAACCTCAATACTGGTTGGTATTCGACTGGAAAGACGGATATGACCGGCAGGCTTCCATGCAAGGACTAACGATTTTCGCCCTACAACACAGCTACGAATTGGCTAAAATGTTAGGCAAAGAAAAGGAGGCCGGCGAATGGCCGACAATAGCCGGCAAGATGAAGAAAGCTGCCCGCCAACATTTCTATGACAAGAAGCGAGGAGTAATGGTCAGCGGCAAAGACAAACAAATCTCCTATCTGTCGCAAGTTTGGATGATCCTATCCAACACACTGGACAAAAAAGAAGGGGCTAAGGCAATGGCTACCGTCATGTCCATGCCCGACGCTTGCTATCCGGGCTGCCCCTATGCTTACCATTATGTGATAGAAGCCCTTCTGCAATGCGGCATGCCGCAAGAAGCACGCAAACTGATTACCGATTATTGGGGTAGTATGGTAAAGCGGGGAGCCGATACCTTTTGGGAAGTCTATGACCCGAACAATGATTACCTTTCCCCCTATGGCTTCTTCGTAATCAATAGCTATTGCCATGCCTGGAGTTGCACCCCGATCTATTTCATCAACAAATATCCGGAGATATTCCAAAAATAACCTCTTTCATGCCGGTTAAGGAACTGTATCAAAATACCTATATGATTTCTCTTAGGCACGGATTACATGGACTTTTTTATTCTTTCCTCGTGTAACCCGTGCCAAAAAAACAAATAGCAAGCGAATTTTTATTTTGACCTCATGAAATCTTTCATGAGGTGTGTCGATCAGCAGTTAGAATTTCTTCCCATCCTTCCAAAACCAAAAGTCCTCATCATAAACTCAGATAGCCACTCGCATAGAACAACTTACAATAACAAAGATAAAACAAGTATCCTCATTACTATTTATAACATAAAACAGCCCTATTTATAACAATTCATCACAAATACATTATTATTATACATTAAGACATAATTTACATATCAAAAACATCAAAACGTCGTATATTTGCATTGTAATAAAACAAAAAGACATATCAAACAAAATAATAGCGATAAAAATGACAGAACCAATCAGATTTACAAAGATGCACGGAGCCGGAAACGACTACATATACGTGAATACAATGGCTTTTCCGGTCCGGAACCCAGAAGAGCTTGCCATTAGGTTGAGTGCTCCCCATACCGGGATCGGCTCGGACGGACTGGTTCTGATCGGTTCATCAAAAATCGCCGACTTCAGCATGCGTATTTTCAATGCGGACGGTTCCGAAGCCATGATGTGTGGAAATGCATCCCGTTGTATCGGCAAATATGTATATGACAAAAGACTGACGAACAAAAAAAACATTACGCTGGAAACATTATCCGGCATCAAGGAGTTGCAACTGACCACCCGGAAACTTTCCGGTCCCCACGAAGAGGTAACCGAAGTGACGGTCGACATGGGCTGTCCGGTAATAGGTGAAACAGCCCTTGAAATAGAAGCCGGAGACTATTTTTATACGGGAACGGTCATCTCGATGGGGAATCCGCATCTTGTCATTTTTGTCGAAGATATCACGAATATAAATCTGCCGGTCATCGGACCTTTATTGGAATGCCATCCGCTGTTCCCGAACCGGACGAATGTCGAATTTGTCCAGGCGCTAAGTACAGACGAAGTACGGATGAAGGTTTGGGAACGCGGTTCCGGCATTACGCAAGCCTGTGGGACCGGAGCCTGTGCGACAGCCGTAGCAAGCGCAGTGCGCGGGAAAACCGGACGAAAAACCAAAGTCGTCATGGATGGAGGCCCTCTTACCATCCATTGGGATGAAAGTTCCGGACACGTCTATATGACTGGCGGGGCGGTCAAAGTATTCGAGGGGGAACTGGAAATATAAACACAACAAAAAACTATTGATAGAATATGGCACTGATTAATGAACATTTCCTGAAGCTGCAAAACAACTACCTGTTCTCGGACATCGCAAAGAAAGTAAACAGTTTTAAGGTTACACATCCCAAAAAGAAAATTATCCGCATGGGTATCGGCGATGTGACGCAACCGTTAGCCCCTGCCGTCATCGAAGCCATGCACAAGGCGGTCGACGAGATGGCAAGCAAGGATACATTCCACGGATACGGCCCCGAACAAGGCTATCCGTTCCTGATAGATGCCATCATCAAGAACGATTATGCCAGTCGCGGCATCTTCCTCGAACCCGGAGAAGTGTTCGTGAGCGACGGAGCCAAAAGCGACTGTGGAAACATCGGTGACATGCTTCGTCACGACAACAGTATCGGTGTGACAGACCCGGTCTATCCGGTATATATCGACTCGAACGTGATGAGCGGACGGACCGGTACGCTGGAAAACGGCAAATGGAGCGACGTGGTCTACATCCCCTGCACCGAAGCCAATAACTTCGTGCCCGATCTGCCCAGCCGCCGCGTAGACATCATTTACCTCTGCTATCCGAACAACCCGACCGGGACAACGCTTACGAAAGAAGAACTGAAGAAATGGGTGAACTATGCCCTTGCCAATGATTGCCTGATCATGTACGACTCGGCTTACGAGGCCTATATCCAAGATCCCAATATCCCCCACTCTATCTACGAGATCAAGGGAGCAAAGAAGGTGGCGATCGAGTTCCGCAGCTTCTCCAAAACAGCCGGTTTCACAGGTGTGCGCTGCGGTTACACGATTGTTCCGAAAGAGTTGAACGCCTTTACCCTGGCAGGCGAACGGGTTCCGCTGAACCGGATGTGGAACCGCCGTCAGTGCACGAAGTTCAACGGTACGAGCTACATCACCCAGCGAGGAGCCGAAGCAGTCTACAGCCCGGAAGGGAAAGAGCAGGTCCGGAAAACGATCGATTATTACATGGCCAACGCCCGCATCATGCGGGAAAGCCTCCAGAGCTGCGGCCTGCGGGTGTATGGCGGCGAAAACGCACCTTACATCTGGCTGAAAACACCGGACGGACTCTCTTCTTGGAAATTCTTTGACAAACTGCTTTACGAAGTCAATATAATAGGGACTCCCGGTGTGGGGTTCGGACCCGGTGGCGAGGGTTTTCTCCGTCTCACCGCTTTCGGAGACAGAGACGACACGCTGGAAGCCATGAGCAGGCTGAAGAAGTGGTTGCTCTAAGCTAACAGTCGATGAATTCCAATCCACAGGTTAATTTGGAAAATTATCACATCAAATCATTATATCTATGTCAAAGTTAAGATTCAGAGTAGTAGAAACAGCCTTCAAGAAACGGGCTGCAGAAGTACCGGCTCCGGCCGAACGTCCATCCGACTATTTCGGGCAGAACGTATTCAACCGGGCGAAGATGTTCAAATATCTTCCTGAAAAAGCGTACGAACGGATCACGGACTGCATCGACAACGGCGCTCCGCTCGACCGAGAAACAGCCGACATCGTAGCTGACGGCATGAAGAAGTGGGCGATCGGAATGGGAGCCACCCACTACACGCATTGGTTCCATCCGCTGACCGAAGGAACAGCCGAGAAGCACGATGCTTTCGTCGAACACGATGGCAAGGGCGGCATGGTCGAAGAGTTCTCTGGCAAGCTACTGATCCAGCAGGAACCCGACGCATCCAGTTTTCCGAACGGCGGTATCCGGAACACATTCGAGGCACGCGGCTATTCCGCCTGGGACCCCTCCTCTCCCGCTTTTATCGTAGGTGACACACTCTGTATCCCGACTGTTTTCATCGCTTATACCGGAGAATCGCTGGACTACAAAGCCCCGCTATTGAAAGCCCTCGAAGCCGTTAACAAGGCTGCCACAGACGTCTGCCATTACTTCAATCCGGATGTAAAGAAAGTATACGCTTACCTGGGCTGGGAACAGGAATACTTCCTAGTCGACGAAGGACTGTATGCCGCACGTCCCGACCTGTTGCTGACAGGCCGTACGCTGATGGGACACGAAAGTTCGAAGAACCAGCAATTGGAAGACCACTACTTCGGCGCCATCCCGACCCGTGTCATGGAATTTATGAAGGAGTTGGAAATCGAGTCGCTCAAATTAGGCATTCCTTTGAAAACACGCCACAATGAAGTCGCCCCGAACCAGTTCGAGCTGGCTCCCGTCTTCGAAGAATGCAACCTGGCGAACGACCATAACCTGCTTGTAATGGCTCTGATGCGCAAGATCAGCCGCAAACATGGCTTCCGTGTCCTGCTGCACGAGAAACCGTTCAAAGGCATAAATGGTTCCGGCAAACACAACAACTGGTCACTGGGAACCGACACAGGCATCCTGCTGATGGCTCCGGGCAAGACACCGGAAGAAAACCTCCGCTTCATCACCTTCATCGTCAATGTGCTGATGGCTGTCTACCGCCACAACGGATTACTGAAAGCCAGCATTTCGAGTGCCACCAATGCCCATCGTTTAGGAGCTAACGAAGCACCTCCTGCAATCATCTCCAGCTTCCTCGGAACACAGTTGTCGAAAGTCCTGGAACATCTCGAAAAAAGCGAACCGGAAGACCTGATGCTGGCAGGCAAGCAAGGCATGAAGCTCGACATCGCCCGTATCCCCGAACTGCTGATCGACAATACCGACCGTAACCGTACCTCACCTTTTGCCTTCACCGGCAACCGTTTCGAATTTCGTGCTGTAGGCTCCGAGGCCAACTGCGCTTCCGCCATGCTCGCCCTGAATGCTGCCGTAGCCGAACAGTTGAAGACATTCAAAACCGAGGTCGATGCAAAAATTGCCGATGGCAAGGAGACATTCGCCGCCATCCTCGAAGTACTACGTAAAGACATCAAGGAATGCAAGGCGATCCATTTTGACGGCAACGGCTACAGTGACGAATGGAAAGCCGAAGCAGCCCGTCGTGGCCTGGACTGCGAGACAAGCGTGCCGGTAATCTTCGACAACTATCTGAAAGAAAGCAGCGTCCGGATGTTCGAATCCACCGGCGTCATGACACGCAAGGAACTGGAAGCCCGTAACGAAGTCAAATGGGAAACCTATACGAAGAAAATCCAGATCGAAGCTCGCGTACTCGGTGACCTGGCGATGAACCACATCATCCCGACCGCCACCAGATACCAGACTTCCCTGATCGACAACGTCTACAAGATGAAAGACCTCTTCCCTGCCGATAAGGCTTCCGCCCTTTCGTCCCGCAACCTGGAGATCATCGAAGACATCGCCAACCGCACCAACTTCATCAAAGAGAAGGTCGATGAAATGGTGGAAGCCCGCAAGGTCGCTAACAAGATCGAAAGCGAACGCGAGAAGGCAATCGCCTACCACGACAAGATCGTCCCGATGCTGGAAGCCATCCGCTACCACATCGACAAATTAGAACTGGTTGTCGACGACCAGATCTGGACATTGCCGAAATACAGGGAACTATTATTTATCAGATAGTTTTTTGTTGATTGTTTTGTGTTTGCAAGGGGAACGTGCTGTGAAGTATGGATCCCCTTCTTTTTTATTACAAAGGAATTGCATACCTTTGGAGCATAATTCAATAAGAAAGGAGTTTACGTCATAACGGCAATGGAATTACAACAATGGAAACAGAACTTTATCCGCGATTATCTGGACGAGATAGACAGTCTGGAAGTGATGGATAAGCTGGAAAAATATACAAAACGGATACTAAATAAAAAGCCGGTGGCTCTATCCCCTATCGCTTTCAATATAGACGAAGCAAATGCTGAAATCGATATTGCCGAAAAAGAATTAAGCGAAGGAAAAGGTATCAAAGAAATGGAGAACCTGCCTTTGCAAACAGGACAAAGCAGTATCGCTCTCTGGTAGAAGGCTACTATAAAATTATCTATACCATGAGAAAACGATCACACGATACAAGTCGTTTTATTATGGGATTGCCGTCAGAACCCCGACAAGCTCAAAAAACTATAAGACAAATATAAACAAATATGAACTACGGATTTGTAAAAGTTGCCGCCGCCGTACCGCTTGTACAGGTAGCGGATTGTTTTTATAATATAGAAAAAATAGAAGGACTGATGCGGCAAGCATCGGAAAAAGGCGTGCAGATCATCGCTTTCCCGGAACTGTCCGTCACCGGCTATACCTGCCTCGACCTCTTCGCCCAGCAGACGTTGCTCGATGGCGCAGAAGAGGCACTGCTCCAGTTGGTCAGCAACACGGCCGACCTGGATATCCTGACCATCGTCGGCGTTCCGCTACGGACGGAAAACCGGCTGATCAATGCCGCCGTTGTCTTCCAGAAAGGAGCCATACGGGGTGTCGTCCCCAAGACATATTTGCCCAACTATAAAGAGTTTCAGGAACAACGCTGGTTCACATCTGCCACGGAACTTCGGGAATCGACAATTTCCATCGGGGAAGAAGAATATCCGATGGGCAGCCACCTGCTGTTCCGTTCGGGACGGCTGACTGCCGGCATCGAGATATGCGAAGACCTCTGGGTTCCCGTCCCCCCCAGTTCCCTGCTGGCGATGGAAGGAGCCAACATCATCTTCAACCTCTCCGCCAGCAACGAGCTGATCGGCAAGCACGCCTACCTGCGTTCGCTGATCTGCCAGCAATCCGCCCGTTGCATGGCAGGCTATGTCTACGCCTCTTCCGGCTTCGGCGAATCGAGCACCGACCTCGTCTTTGCCGGTAACGGGATCATAGCCGAGAACGGCAACCTGCTTGCCGAATCTCCCCGTTTCACGATGGAAGAACAGCTTGTCATCAGCGAGATCGACATAGAGACTTTGCAGAACGACCGGCAAGTCAACACCAGCTTCATGTATGGCACATCCGGTCTACCGAAGGAAAAGGCACAGGTTGTAGACTTCCAAGTCCGGATTCCGGACGGATTCAGCCTGACGCGTCCGGTCGATCCGCATCCGTTCACTCCCTCCGGAGAGGCTTTGAAGGAACGCTGTGAAGAAATATTCCACATACAGGTAGCCGGCCTTGCCAAACGACTCGTCCATGCACATGCTCAAACGGCTGTCGTCGGTATTTCAGGCGGGCTGGACTCCACCCTGGCTCTGCTCGTGACCGTCATGACGTTCGACGCTCTGAAGATGCCACGGGGGCAGATCATCGGCATCACGATGCCCGGCTTCGGTACGACCGACCGCACCTATACTAACGCTTGCGACCTCATCCGCTCCCTCGGCGTCACACTGAAAGAGATCCCGATCAAGGAAGCCTGCCTTCAACATTTCCGCGACATCGACCATGATCCGTCCGTCCATGACGTGACCTACGAAAACAGCCAGGCACGCGAACGGACCCAACTGCTGATGGATGTCGCCAACCAGAAGAACGGCCTCGTGATCGGAACCGGCGACCTCTCCGAACTGGCACTCGGCTGGGCGACCTACAACGGCGACCATATGTCGATGTACGGCGTGAACGGCAGCATCCCGAAAACATTGGTCAAATACCTGGTCGAATGGGTTGCCAATCACAAGGTGGACGATGCCTCCCGCCTCACCTTGCTGGATATCGTCGACACGCCGATCAGCCCCGAACTGATCCCGGCAGACGAGAACGGCAACATCAAGCAAAAGACAGAGGACTTGGTCGGCCCGTACGAACTGCACGACTTCTTCCTCTACCATTTCCTGCGTTTCGGTTCCCATCCGTCCAAGATTTATTTCTTAGCGCAAAAAGCCTTCGCAGGCATCTACGACAATGCAACGGTCAAGAAATGGCTCTACACCTTCTTCCGCCGCTTCTTCCAACAACAATTCAAACGCAGTTGCCTGCCAGACGGCCCCAAGGTCGGCTCCGTCAGCCTCTCACCACGTGGTGACTGGCGTATGCCGAGCGATGCGGTGTCGCGACTCTGGTTGGAAGAGATAGAACGGATCAACATATAGATACCGGACCGATTCACCCGACAAAGATACGAAACCATAAAAAAGCAAAGTCGATTAGAGTCGATTAAAATGACTGCTAAAACGATTTTTATTGGTATTCATTGTTTTATTGATAGCTATGTCTATTTGCAAAAAGCCCGTAAGGCAATAGGAATCATTAAATTAGAACAGCAAAAGGACAGATGGTGTCCTTTTGCTGTGTCCATTCCCTATATATAATAACTAAGTATTCTCTTATAACTAATTATAAAACGGGACTTTTTTCAATTTTTGAAAACGACAAAAGGCGAAACTTCAAAAAATCCCGCCAACTCCTAAAGGACCGGCATCTCAGCCCCCCAATCAAAACACCGGTGTTTTGAAAACGAATCACCGGTGATTTGAATTCAAAACACCGGTGATTCGCACCATAAAGCAGCAGCCTATATATAAAAGCAGATCACAATCCGGAAGAATCGATCCATGAACATGAAAAGATTAATCGACTCTATTCGACTCTAATCGACTCTAATCGACTCTAATCGACTCCGCTTTTTTATAATGCCATATATTTGCAGGGTAATCGATTCACAAACGCTCTTTGAAATATTTACATATAGCCAACCGTTCCCACAAAAAAAGGCTACCGGAACCCGATAGCCTTTTAATGGATATTTCAGTTTTCTTATTCAGACAATGCAAATGCCGGCTGACGGTGAATCCACTGTCCACGAGTAAAGTCGGGGAAGTCTACCAATGCGCCGCCACGGGCGATAGACATCTCGGACAAAGCGGAAATAGCGCTCCATGCAGCAGCATCGTAGCAGTCCATAGGAGCCGGTTTCTTGTTATGGATAGCGTTGATCAAGTCGAACATCATCACGTAGTCCATACCACCGTGTCCGGCCTGAGCAGCTTCGGCTTCATGTTTGGACCACAATGTATGGTCGAACTTCTTGAACCATTCTTCCGAATCATCCCAACGGTGAGGTTTGGATTGGTTTTCAACGTATACGTGATCGCCATCGTTCATCCATAAACCTTCGGTTCCCTGAATGCGGAATCCCAAAGAGTAAGGACGGGGGGAATTCGTATCATGCGTAACGATAACCGTCTGTCCGTTCGCACACTTGATCATGGAAGTCACGATGTCACCCAAGTTGAAGCGGACTTTTGCCAACGGATGATTTTCACCGCCATTGTCCACGATGAACTTATGCAAACCGCGAGACTGGGTTGCCATAGCAGACAAGGAGAGAAAACGGTTACCACGGTTGATGTCTAGGCAGTTTGCCACCGGTCCGATTCCATGCGTCGGATAGACATCGCCGTTACGGCGGACAGAATGGTTCGTACGCCACTGGGCTTCTGCAAACGCATCTTTACCCATGCGCAACTCACCGCCTTTCTGGTAAGTATAATGTTTACCATCATTGAATTTGACATCGCGCAAATCATGTTCGTAACCGCAAGTCGCATGCAGCAATTCACCGAACAGGCCTTTGCGGACCATGTTCAACGCAGCCATGCAGTCGCGACGATAGCAAACGTTTTCCATGATGTTCAGATGGCTTCCCGTAGCTTCCGATACGTTGACCAGATCCCAGCATTCTTCCAGCGTATTGGCGGCAGAGACTTCCACACCGACATAAGGGACACCGGCTTTCATGGCTGCAACCGACATCGGCACGTGCCATTCCCACGGGCTGGCGATGATGACACAATCGAATTCTTCGTTGTTCAACATCTTTTCAAATTCACGTTCGCTGCCTGTATATACCTTCGGAGCCGGAACATTGAACTTGGCGATATGATCCAGCGTACGCTGGATCGGACCAGCTTGGATATCGCAGATAGCCACGATCTTGTTTCCGGGGATAGACAACACGTTGTTAATATGTTCGTGACAACGAGAACCTGTACCGATAAAACCGAAGCGTAATTTGCCATCGTCTTTGCCGGCGGGTTTCTTTTTCTTCTCTGCACTAGTTTCTGTTGTAACCGTAGCAGCAGCATTGCTACTCAATGCAAGACCGGCCGTACCGATTCCGGCAGCGGTCATCTTTTTCAGGAATGAACGACGAGTGTTTTCCATTTTTCAATTTAGAATTTTATGTTAAGTGGGCAAATGTATAACATTCCATGCATATATCAAAGGAGATAGCCCATTATTTTGCAACCGTTCTCTTCTTATTCCGCCAAAAGCTGCCATCCCGTTTGCTACCGAACATATTCCGGCGCTTGGACTCTTCTTTTATCGCTTTTTTCTTCTCGGCTACCGCTTCCTTTACCTCGACCGTCTCGAACATATGACCTCCGGCAACCGGTACTTCTTTACCGATCAGCTTCTGGATATCTTTCAGATACGGAACCTCTTCCACATCGCAAAAGGAAAAAGCGATCCCGCTACGGCCGGCACGACCGGTACGGCCGATACGGTGCACATAGGTTTCAGGTACATTCGGCAAATCATAGTTGATGACATGCGAAAGATGGTCGACATCGATACCACGGGAGGCGATATCGGTCGCGATCAGGACACGGAGCGTATGATCCTTAAAACTGGATAAGGCACGCTGACGGGCACTCTGCCCTTTGTTTCCATGAATGGCTTCCGCACCGATCCCGGATTTGTTCAGGACACGGGCAACCTTGTCGGCTCCGTGCTTCGTACGAGTAAAAACCAAGACGGATTCCAGTGAGCGGTCTTCCAGCAGATTCTTCAACAGGTTGATCTTTTCCACTTTCTCAACAAAATAGACAGACTGGTCGATCGTATCGACGGTTGAAGAAACAGGAGTCACCTCCACTTTCTCAGGTTCATGAAGGATCGTTCCGGCCAGGCGTTCGATCTCCGGCGGCATCGTTGCAGAGAAGAACAGGGACTGGCGCTTTCGGGGCAGTAAAGGAAGGATGCGTTTGATGTCATGGATAAATCCCATATCCAGCATCCGGTCGGCTTCGTCCAAAACAAAATATTCCAATGTGTCCAGGCGGATAAAACCTTGATTGATCAAATCCAGCAGACGCCCGGGAGTTGCGATCAATACGTCTACACCCCGTTCCAATGCATCTGTCTGCGGCTTCTGCCCCACGCCACCGAAAATAACGGTATGTTTTACGTGAGTATAACGCCCGTATGCCGTAAAACTTTCACCTATCTGGATCGCCAATTCGCGTGTCGGAGTCAGGATCAAGGCTTTGATGCCCGGTTTACGTCCCCTCGAAATCCGCTCTTCGATCTTTTGGATGATAGGGATGGAGAAAGCTGCCGTTTTACCTGTTCCGGTCTGTGCGCAACCTAATAAATCAGATCCGTCCAATACTACGGGAATGGCTTCGGCTTGTATGGGAGTGGGAGTTGTGTACTTTTCTTTTTTGAGAGCCTTTCGTATCGGCTCGATTAGTTCCAATTGTTCAAATGTCATATAATAAGTATGAGCCGTCACGGCTCGTTAAATAAATAATGGTGACAAAGATACACAAAAATCCGGCATCTCTGCAATAATTTGCTATATTTGCGTGCTTTTTAAAAATATTCAGTTCTTTTTGATTCTCATGAAAGAATTATTGTCACTACTCAAACGGTTCTTCGGATACACTTCATTCCGCCCCTTACAGGCCGAAATCATACAGCGCACCTTGCAGAAAGAAGATTCGCTGGTCCTGATGCCTACGGGTGGCGGCAAGTCGATCTGTTTCCAGCTTCCGGCGATCTATATGCCGGGAACCGCCATCGTAGTATCTCCCCTTATCGCTCTGATGAAAGACCAGGTCGAAGGGCTGATCGCCAATGGCATACCGGCTGCTACGCTCAACAGCATGATGCCGGAGGAAGAACGCCACCGGGTACGACAACTCTGCATACAGGGAAAGGTGAAACTGCTTTACATCTCCCCCGAAGGGATCATTAGCGAACTGCACTGGCTCCTGCCCCGCATCGACATTTCGCTGATCGCCATCGATGAAGCGCATTGTATCTCGCATTGGGGACATGATTTCCGCCCCGAATACACCCAGTTGTCCGTTCTGAAAGAGAATTTTCCGAAAGTACCGATCATCGCCCTGACAGCTACGGCAGACAAAATCACCCGGACGGACATCCTGAATCAATTGAAACTGCGTGATCCTAAAACATTCATCTCGTCTTTCGACCGCCCGAACCTGTCGCTCACTATCCGTCGCGGGCTGAGCAAAAAGGAAAAGATCGCAGCGATCGTCCATTTCATCAACCGGCATCACCGGCAGAGCGGTATCATCTACTGCATGAGCCGTAACAGTACGGAGTCTTTGGTCGAAGAACTGTCTGAGTACAGCATCCGGGCAGTCGCCTATCATGCCGGGCTAAGCTCCGACAAACGCGAGAAAGCACAGGACGATTTCATCAACGACCGTGTTAATGTAGTGTGTGCAACGGTCGCATTCGGGATGGGGATAGACAAAAGTAATGTCCGCTGGGTCATTCATTATAATATGCCAGCAAGCATCGAGAACTACTACCAGGAAATAGGCCGTGCCGGACGGGACGGAATGAAAAGCGACACGCTTCTGTTCTATTCCGTGGGCGACATCCTGCTCCTTCGCCGTTTTGCAGAGGAAAGCGGACAGAAAGACGTCAGTTTACAGAAGTTGAACCGGATGCGCAGGTATTGCGAGGCAGACATCTGCCGGCGTCGTATCTTGCTGAGCTATTTCGGAGAAGAAACGGACAAGGACTGCGGGAACTGTGACGTCTGCAAGAACCCTCCCCAACGTTTCGACGGGAGCATCTTGGTACAGAAAGCCCTGAGCGGTATTTTTCGTACCGGGCAAACAGCCAATATGCACCTGCTAATCGATATACTCCGGGGAGCCGAAAAGGATGAACTGAAGGAAAAAGGATACGACAAGCTAAAAACCTATGGTGTTGGCAAAGACCTCAGCTACAAAGAGTGGAAAGAATACTTATATCAGATGCTTCAGCTCGGTTATATTGAAATCGACTATATGTCGGCCGGTCACCTGAAAGTGACTCCATTAGGACGTAAAGTCCTTTTCGGCGAGCAGCAGGCGCTCATGACCATTTACCAAAAGATCAAAGATTTTGCCCTGCCGACCAAGAAAGGCGGCTACAAATACCGTCCGATCCGTCCGATCGAATCCACTTCCGTGGATGAAACGTTGCTCGACTCCCTGCAACAACTCCGTAAGCAGATTGCCGAACGCGAACATACCCCGGCTTATATCCTCTTTTCGGATGACGCCCTCGAAGATATGGTCCGTAAGAAACCGGTTACGCTCGACGAGTTCAGCGAAATACGAGGTGTCGGACAGCTCAAGCTGGACAAATACGGCAAGGTATTCGTCGCCCTAATCCGCTTTGTCCTTCGTTTGCCTAAAAAGGAATAAAAAAAGAAAAACAAACAATCGTTCTATTCTTTTGTTTATATTTATATAATGAATAGAATGACAGATACAATGAAAACAGTTCCCATACTCTTGTTGCTTTGCCTTTCCACACTGAGTTTCTGTACGACAAAGCCAGGAGAGCCGCAAGGATCCGGTTTACCCGAACTAGACACTCCCGTTGCAGAAACAGTACCGAAGGCGGCCCCTCCCCTCATTGAAACCGTTATAGAAAAGGAACTGCTTTACGACCAGCATACGTTGGCCGATACTTACCCATACAAGGATACAATGCGGGAATTCCAATGGGATAAGATCCGTTCCGGTCTCCGTCTGCTCGATTCGCTCCGACAGAAGCCGTCCCGTTGGGCGATCTTTCAAAACTACAGGAACAAGAACGGGGAAGCCCCGCTGGTCCGGAAGTTTCATCGCGATGCTTACAAGCGGGTTTCCGACACTTTAGGTATCGAACGTTACCAGTCTGTCCCGCTATATCTGCCGGAAGATACACTGACTGCCGAACGCTATGGCCGTGACGGTGCTCTTGTGAAATTGCTTGATGACAGCAACCGCCTTTTCCGTATCCAAACGATCTATACAAACGGGGAATGGCTGGTTCCCGGAAAATATGTCAAGCCGATAGCCGATAGCGTCACATTCGACAAGGCCATATTCGTCGACGTCACCAACCAGAACATCGCAACACTCGAGCATGCAGGTTCCAAATGGTTGGTCAGAAGCATGAATCCGGCCACAACAGGGCAGCACCGTCCTCCATACGCACAGGAAACGCCATTAGGCATATTTGTCGTTCAGGAAAAGAAGGCAAGGATGATTTACCTCGTAGACGGCAGCAAAGAGACAGGCGGATTCGCTCCTTATGCCAGCCGGTTCACCAACGGAGGTTATATCCACGGGGTCCCGGTAAACGCGCCACGCAAGTCGCTGATCGAATACAGCCCAACGCTTGGAACGACCCCACGCTCCCATATGTGCGTCCGGAATGCGACCTCTCACGCCAAGTTCGTTTATGATTGGGCACCTGTAAATGAGACTATTGTTTTCGTTTTTGATTAAAAGTCTTATCTTTGTGCGACATTATTCAATCTTATGTTATTGCGTATCTGTTTATACTTGTTTTTATTATTTCTTCCGGCTAATTATACGACAACCAGAAGTTCGTCTCCCCTGATTCCGGCTGATCCCGCGGCGGCCATGTCTTCGGTATGCCGACAGCTCTATGCTGATATGCAGCTGGATAGTATGGTGGACTATACCGCTTTCGAACAGGCGATAACCGGAGCACAGGCAATCGAACGGCGTAACAAGGATATCATTACCCTAATCGACTTCACAAAGCCTTCCACGGAAGAACGGCTTTACGTCCTGGATATCCGGCATAAGAAACTCCTGTTCTCCTCTCTCGTCTCACACGGAAAAAACAGCGGAGGAAATTACGCCACTTCTTTCTCCAACAAAGTCAATTCTTACAAAAGTTCATTGGGATTTTTCGTTACGGAAAATACCTATCAGGGCAAAAATGGCTACTCCTTAGTCCTGAACGGCTTGGAAAAAGGGATCAACGACCGGGCAAAAGAACGGGCGATCGTAGTGCACGGGGCGAGTTATTGCAGCCCGTCTGTTGCCGTCTCGACGGGCCGCTTAGGAAGAAGTTTCGGTTGTCCCGCCCTACCCCCGTCGCTTGCCAAGCCGATCATTAACACCATCAAGGACGGGACCTTACTCTACATCTATGCCAACGACAAGGAGTATCTGAGTCAAAGCACGATCTTATCAACCGGAAGATCGATTTCCCCGAACTCGATCATCGCATTGAACAGCCTGATACGGGAATAGCCCGGTAAATCCTCCGGACGGATATCACCTGCAACCAGCTCTCCCTGATCCAGCAACGAAGCCCTCTTCGTCCCTGCCAGCAACGGTGCGGAGGGAGTGATCCATTGTTTCCTGTTCCAGAATGCCACGTTGCAAATAGAGGTGTCGGTCAACAACCCTTTCCGGACGACCAACACATCATCTTCTGTCTCGCGGCACGCGAACAAGCGGTTCAGCACACTCCGATCTCTGCTTTTATACCGATAGTCGGCTTCGTCATCGACAACCAACCGCAAAGAGGATACTGGGCGGAAGTGATAGGCGGCATACTCCACGTTCCGGATATCCACATCATATTCGACCCGACACTTCGTCCGCTCCCGATAGTTCACGGGGCGGATGTAATCGTTCAAATCAAGCACATCGGTTTGACGTAGCACGTTCCGACGTGTCTCATTCATACGCCGGTTATGGTAGGATAGGTTATGAATCCGCCCGTTCTCGATCCGGATTGTTTCAATAAATAGGGACATATACTTTCTGCTTCATTTCATTATATTCGCTTGTCAAATCACTTTGGGAAGTGATTCCCCCTCCACTCTTAAAGATCAACGAGCCATCCGCCTGCTGTTCCAAAAAGCGGATCATAACGGCACTGTCCAGGCTATTCCCGTCAAAATAGCCCATGACACCCGTATAAAACCCCCTTTCGTAGGTCTCGGCTTCCGCGATAATCTCCATTGTCTTCTTTTTGGGCGCCCCGGTAATGGAACCTGCCGGAAGGAGCCGGAAGAACAAATCTCCCACTTCAGCCTGCCAACCTCCGGCAAGACGGCCCCGGATCTCCGAACTGACCTGCAACAAAGCCCCCTGATGTGTCGGTAGTTCGTCTATGTAGCGATAACGGGTCACCATCACCTCGGTCGCCACCATACTGAGGTCATTGCGGATCAGGTCGACAATCGTAGCATGTTCAGCCGTTTCCTTCGGATCCTCTAATATCCGCCTGCGGGCATCCGGCAATGTAGCATCGATCGTCCCTTTCATCGGATAGGAATAGATATGTTCATCCCGAATCTTCACGAATATCTCAGGAGAGAAAACGACAAAACGGTCTTTCATCCAGAGCTTATACCGGGCTTCCGAACTGACAAAAACGTCCTTCAAGCTCAGATCGGTCCGAACAGGAGTGGCGCAAGTCAGATTGACCAGATAGGAGTTTCCGGCCCGGATATGTCCGACCACCTTATGAAACGAGTCGGCGTAGGCCGATTGTGTGATAGGGAATGTTTCCCATCGGATCGCAGAAGTTCGGTTCTCCCAATCATTCACACGGCTTGCAGTCGCAACATTCGTCACACCGTCCAGATTGTAGAGCAATGCCTCCGAATCGATCTGATCCGGCTCTTCCACAATCACCTGCTCTTGCTTGTAATCGATCACAAACAGGAAAGGCCGCCTTTCCGCACCCAATCGGTTCATACGGCAGACGGCCTCTATGCGGTTATAGAATCTCATATCAGAAAACGTTCGGTCAAACCACCAAAAGCATCGATACGGCGATCTCGGAAGAAAGGCCACCAACGGCGGACATTCTCGCTACGCGTCTTGTCGATCTCCACAATTCGTATTTCTTCATCATTATTGGAAAGTTCGGCCAAAAGTTCACCCTGCGGACCAGCGACGAAACTGTTTCCCCAGAACTGAATGCCATTCGTTTGTCTGGACGGATCGGCCTCGTGTCCTACCCGGTTTACCGTAACGACCGGAAGACCATTGGCTACGGCATGCCCCCGCTGAACAGTTACCCACGCTCCTAACTGGCGTTTTTTCTCTTCCTCCGTGTCACTGCTTTCCCAACCGATAGCTGTCGGATAAATCAGCAGTTCCGCTCCTTTCATCGCCATCAGGCGGGCTGCTTCGGGATACCACTGATCCCAACAAACCAATACACCCAATTTACCAACAGAAGTCTCGATCGGCTCAAATCCGAGATCACCGGGAGTAAAATAGAACTTCTCATAATAGGCCGGATCATCCGGAATATGCATTTTACGATATTTTCCGGCAATAGCGCCGTCTTTCTCAATAACGACAGCCGTATTATGATACAGACCGGGAGCTCGTTTCTCAAACAAAGAAAGTACCAATACGATCCCCAGTTCCTTTGCCAACGCTCCGAAGCCCTCTGTAGAAGGTCCTGGAATCGGTTCAGCCTGGTCAAACACTTCGGTATTCTCCGTCTGGCAAAAATAAAGCCCGTTATGCAACTCCTGCAAAACGACCAATTCAGCTCCTTGCAAAGCACAAGCCCGAATATTTTGTTTCAGTTTCTCAATATTAGCAGCCCGATCACTGCTATTCGCCTGCTGCACCAGCCCTAACTTCATGATTTATGATTTATAATTTATGATTTAGATTTGAAACCTCAATTGTCAATTGACACGACTCCCTCCGGGTACTGCATCGTCACACAATGTAGCGAACCATGTTGTTTAATCAACGGCAAGCAATTGATTCCTATAATCTCACGCTCCGGAAAAGCCTGTTGCAAAGCTTTCTTCGCCAGTTCGTCCTTCGGAGATTTATAATAGGGTAACAACACAGCCCCGTTGATAATCAAAAAATTGGCATAAGTGGCAGGAAGACGTTCTCCCTCCCATTCCACAGGGTCCGCCATCGGCAAGGCGATTAACCGGTAAGGTTTGCCGTCAGCCTGTCTGAAAGCCTGTAACTCCTGTTCCATCGCTTGCAGCTCCTCGAAATGTTCATCCGACTCATCCTTGCACTGCACGTACGCAATCGTATCTTCGCTACAGAACCGTGCCAGCGTGTCGATATGGCTGTCCGTATCATCACCGGCAAGATAACCATTTTCCAGCCATAAGATGCGTTCAAAGCCGAAGACATCCTTCAGATAGGCTTCCAACTCTTCCTTTTGCAGATATTCGTTCCGATTCTGAGACGAAAGACATTCGACCGTCGTCAACAGTGTTCCCTTGCCATCCGATTCGATACTGCCGCCTTCCAAGACAAACGGTTGCATATTGATGACCTGAACCCCGTCGGCAAATGTTCCCTGTACCGACAGGTTACGCGTAATCAGGTTATCCAGATTCGCCGCGAACTTCATCCCCCACCCGTTGAACACAAAGTCATACACGACTGGTTCTCCCTGGTCGAATACAGTAATGCCGCCATGATCACGTGCCCAGGTATCATTCGTCGCCATCTCCCTGAAAATGATCCGGCTATAATCCACATCACCCAGTTGCCTGCGGACTGCCTGTTCGTCCGGACAGACAATCAAGAGCTTCTCATGTTTGATCACCTCCTTGGCAATCGATACGAAACAAGGAATCACCTCGTCTAATATAGGCGCCCAATCCGTTTCTTCATGCGGCCATGTCAACTGGACGGCACTTTGCGGATACCATTCCGCCGGTAATATGATTTTATATTCCATCTGCGTTTAATAAAATATGCGATTGTATTGCGGCACAAATATAGGCTTATTTTCCATCATTCTTAATACAAAGATTCTATCACCTCTGTCAACTTGCTGTTTTTCTTCCACGTCTCAAGCAAACAAAGAAGCGGTGCGTATGTCACCTTCGGCCAGTTATTGACTGTTTGAAGTTCCGCAAAAACTTCCAATAACCGCTTTAAATCCTTTACCGGATTTTCCGGCAGGCAAGACAAGAAAGAGACAAACAGCACAGACAGTTCTTTGTTATGAAAAGATGATCTATTTATCAACATTTCGACAACCAAACCTGAAATTCTCTGCGCAGGAGCCCATTCCAACGCTTGGATCTTCCCCAACACCCGACCTAATGCCACATTGTCTATCAGGTCTTTTTCCACAAGTTCGCCCCAAAGATTCGCCGCACACAAACGAACAGGACGATCAATGCTCAGCAGGCACACCGCCAGGTATGTCAAAGCCATCCCCCCTCTCCACTCCAAATCAAGTTCGCGCAGGGTATCAAGAGCAACCAGGTTAAGCCTTGCCAGTTCCAAATCGTTCCAATAAGCATCCCTTACGCGATCCCGCACCAATAAAGCCAACCAAATCCGAGGTGCATTCGGAGAAAGCAACAAAAATCTCTTCAGGTCCTTCTCCCGCAAAGGAACCTTCCAAAAAGTCTCCACCAAAAGCGGAATACGGGAACAAGGACGATAAGCCATATATAAGGCATAACCTCCAAACCTCCACTTTATCGCAACATTCTTACTTGCCGGCGGAATCAACTGCAAGATACGATCGACTTTCCCAAACGGCTTTTCGAAAGTAAACACATCGCATGGAATATCTCCCGTCAGATAGGCCCGGTTCACAGCAGAATAAGGAAAATCCTTGAACTCGTCATAGACGGTATCAGGACTTTTGACCAAAGCGGCGGTCATCCAGACAGCCTGAAACGTAAAAGGACCATTAGGGCGTGCTTCCGGCTTGAACAAGAAAAGCAATAGCTCGCGATATTCGCCCGCCAACTCTTGTTCGGCTAACCGGACAGCCTCTTCCGTATCATCCAATGCCACACGCGAAAGTGCGATTTGAAAGTCCAGACTGTCCGGTTTGATTCTCTTTTTCTGATATGCAGACAACCGGGAGACAAGCACGGACGGATCGATCCAAGCCGGACGGTGGGTCGGTGTCGAGAGCAAAGGCAATGTATTATAATCTTTTATCCGGTTAAAAGCCAATTTTACAAGATCCAGATAGGGTTTATAGTCCTGAAATGATTGTTGTTTCGAGCTTTTGACACGTCTTTCCGATCCGGTAAGCATTTGAGCATAATCAAGAAGAAAAGACGCTGCCAGCACATCCAATTCTCCTACCCCGTCTTTTCCTCCCTCCACAACGGTACGGGCCATTTCGAAAACCGGAACCATACGTTCCACATCCTCCTGCTTTACAAACGGATGCATACGGGACAAAGAAGCCAAAAGTAAATCGATATGGAAACTCTCTTCGTTATCCATCGACCGGCCCATCAGAGAAACCAGCCCATCCATATCCGTGACATCCGGAATACGCATTTCTTCCCGAATGAAGGGTTGTCTTTCTATCCTTTCCATACTACTTCAATATTGTGCGATACAAATATACGGAGAAAAATACACCCATCAGACAAAGTCTCCATTTACCCTTGTGTTTTCCGGTATTCCATGGGTGTCATGCCATATTTGTCTCTAAAAATGCGCTGGTAGGTTCGCACATTGCCAAAACCGGAATCGATAGCGACAGCCTCAATCGTATAATGCTTGAAATCTTTCAGCAGCACAAGCGAATAATCGAGTCTCAGCCGATTGATGTATCCGTTGAAATTTTCGCCTGTGAAAGTCTGCAATAACGGAGAGATACGATTTTTCCCAACAGGTGTCAGCCTCAGGATCATGTCGCGCGTCAACGTCGGATCGAGGAACAACTGCTGTTCACGAATCTGGCGGTCCAGTTCGTCGAATAGGGCCCGGTCATCATCTGTCGGCATCTCTTTACCGACAGTATTCTCCTTCACCGACTCTCTTGATCCGGTAGCCGGATTACTGGACATCACTTTTTCCTCCAGTTGCCGGATCTGCTCGCGGGCGGATTGCAGTTCATCGCGATACGAAAGGTAAAGATTGATCTGCCCGGCCATCGACTTGTTTTTACGATTTACCATCCGGAAGTGGCGGACAATCAGCACAAAAATGATACCGGCCATCAAGAGCATGCCCAACGCAAATGCCGTAACTCCCCTGTGCCACCTCAACTCTCCGGCCTGTACTTCTATCTGCCTTTCTTTCCCCTCCGTATCGAGAAGTGTCGCCATTTCAAGAGCATCTTGCCGGTTATTCCGACGGTACAGGCTGTCAGCCAATATCGTAGCGGTTTCATAATACTCCAGAGCTTCCCTGTCCTTTCCTAAACGCCTACAGGCATCCGCCAGGAGCAAGCAAGCATCCCTTCGTCCCGTGCACACCGTATCTTCATAGACTGTCGGATCTGCAAGTAGCCGAGCAGTTTCGGCCACTCGCACGTAGTCGCCACGGCTTTCATGATAACCGATCTCACATACGAGCAGCTCCACGTCTTTACCCGCCAACGGGTTCTCCTGTTCCTTGGCAAACCACTTCCGTCCCATATCTGCTTGTCCCGACCGTTCGTATAGCAGTGAAAGCATGCCAGCTGCCCCTCCCTCTTTGGAGAAAAATTCCTTGTCAGGTATCCGGTTCGGATAAACGCCACCTTTCAAAGGACGCAACTCTTCGACCACTTCCTGCATGCGCAAAGCCGCTTCGAGCGCCTCGTCCGTTTTTTCATCCTCGGCCAGCCATTCGGAGCAAGAGCGGTAATAGCCATACAAGTCCAAATACAAGCTGACAACGGGCGCTCTCATCTTTTTCTTCCTCTCCACAAGCTGACGGCAGAGGTTGACGGCATGACGCATCTCTTCGTAAGCTTTGTCCGGATCGCCCGTCTCCCGGTATACACGGGCGATGGCCCAATAGGCCTTATGAGCATTATCCTTCGGCTTACCCGCCCGCTCGAGCACGTCGATCATCGACCGAGCGTAGCGTATCGCTTCATCGTATGTCCCGGTCGCGATCATCGACTCAACCAAGTTACGGCACATATTGAAATAATATTGAGGATTGTTCCGGACCGAATCGTCTTCCAAAGCCAACTTACCCCATTTTACCGCTATGCGCTCCATCTGTTTATCCCCACCGTATATCTGTGCCCGCATCCAGCAAATCTGGTAACGAGGCATAGATTTCCGGCTTTCAGCCATATCCAACAAGGCAAGCGCCCTATCCGGATCTGCCAGAGAAGTCTTCCGGATCGCATTGACAGTCAACAAACTATCAGCTATAAGCACTTCAGGCTGTATCAATGATACAGCCTGAACTTGCCAGGTAAGCAGGCAAGTGAAAATTGCTATCATAAGCGTATATAGGGAACAGCTTTTCATTTTCTCATTTTCAAAACAGGCGCAAAAATAATAACAAAAAAGGAGAGAATCATTTTTCCCGGCGAAATCTTTTTTCATGCTTGGCCAACCGATCGATAAATTCACGCAACTTCCGATTCTTGAACCCGACCGTATACTTATATTTCATCACCAACAAAAATACAAGATCAGCCAAGACCAACAGCACGACTACTAGCAACAAAACCTCACCGGCACCGAGAGTAATCTCCTCCGGAAAGATGGCATCCGGCGTTATACGAATTGTCTTCATGATTGCAAAGGGTAAAAAATTTGCGCAAAAGAAACGATTCCCTCCCACACATCCAAATATGCTGAAAGACAGTTTGTCACAAATTGTCATAGCAATACGACAAACAATCCGCACGCCCCGAAACACCTCGTCCGAAGGATTTTCCGACGCATGAAGGGAGATTTTGTCGCAGTGATCACGAATCCATTCACGACCTTTGGGCCGCAAAACTAACCCGCCGGAGTAATCCGGTTAAATCAATATATTAATTAAACAAGACGACCGGCTATCCGAAGACGGGATGCCGGTCCGTCTCCCGCCCTCGGGAAAAGGACGTTTATTTTTTTTATCAATCATATTATTTCGCAAATGAAACACACATTGAAAGGCTGGCTCGCCGACAACGCCGTGACAGCCGACAACAAGACGGACAAGATCCTACTGCTCGAAACGGCAGGCAGCATGAATCTTGACGACATCCTTGAAGAAATGTACGAGACCAACACAGGCCTGCAGCGCGAAACGTTACGCCACGTGGTGGAGCTTTACCACCGCATCGTGAAGAACGCCGTCCTGCGGGGCGTACAGGTCAACACCGGGCTGTTCTACGCCGTCGCCAAGTTCCTCGGCGTGATCGAGGGGGGCAAATGGGACCCGGAGAAAAATTCCGTCTACATCGCCCTCACCCAAGGCAGGGAGTTGCGCGAGGAGATCGCCGAGACCGCCGTCTCGATTCTCGGCGAGAAAGCAAACGTGATGTACATCCTCGAAACCGAAGACCGCAAGAGCGGCCGCAGAGACGGCAGCGCGACGGCGGGCAAGAACTTCTTCGTGCGTGGCGCGATGCTCAAAGTCATGGGCGACGAACCGGCGGTGGGAGTAACTCTCACCGACAGCAAAGGCACAGTGACGAAGATCGACGACGATGACATCACCATCAACAAGCCTTCGGAACTGACCCTACTGCTCCCGACCGGTTTGGAAGATGGCGAATACACGCTGACCGTCACCACGCAATACAGCAAAGGCAACATCGGCCTCAAATCGCCCCGCAGTGTTTCGACACAGATTTGGGTCGGCGGCCGTCCCGAAGAGGGCGGCGATGATGAAAAGCCAGGCGAACTGTGGCCCTCCCTTTGCCATTGACGCCGGATGTGCGTCTGGAAAACAGAAAGATAAACCTAAACATAAAAAAAAGAATCGTAAATGGAACTATTTTTACATGAACAATATCCGCCAAATCGAGCGGGTAGAAAACGAGGAAGGAGCTGGCTTTGGCTGTTTCTTTTGTTGATGATAGTAGGGCAACAGGCGAAAGCGCAAGACTTTTACCTAAATGCAAACAAAGCCAACATAACAGATCGGATCGCCTCAGATGGCTATGTCCAAGTGGATGTCCCAGTCTATGAATCCACAGGTAAAGACGAAAGTGTGTATAATGGATGGTTATACGTCAAAACAACAGATGGTACTCAAGATTGGAAAAAAGTATTCTGCTTTTATACACAACAAGGGCGAGATGAGTGGCAAGACTCTGATAATGTGGATGATAGAATATGGATGGTTGTCCGATTAAATGATTATGAAAATTCCCCCGGATTTGATCTGAGCGGATTTTCATTTGTCAATAATGGATATGGTTATCAAAAGATTGAGAACAATAATAAGGTTTATTTAAACCAAAGAAATGAAGGAGATGTTTGTGTGACTCGTGCCTCATTTCGTTGGTATATTCCGGGTAAGTTCGCTGGAAAAAATTTGGAATTTAAGGTCGTAATGGATGTTGACTATAATTCTGATGATGATAAAGAAATAAGAACTGAAAGTGGCATAACGAGTGGTACTGGCGGTAATTTCCCCAACCCTACATTAAGTTATAACTTATCGCAAACTCCGGGTAAATACACGGTGACGTATGCCGGTGTACAAGCGAAAGATGGAGACCTAATCCATTGGGATAATAATGGAACAAGCAATAGTCCTGGAGCAACCGGGAATAAGGATTATGACGTACAGAACACAAGCCGGGATGTGAAATTCACTTACCATTATAAACTGCATGACTATGCATATGCAGAACGTTCCGCCCAAATCACATTGAAACCGTTCCGTTATCCTGACGCACTGACGGCTACGGATGTGGCGAACGGGAACACGGAGGTTTCATGGAGCATCCCCAATGCAACGGCAGGGGATGATTTTTCTTCCTCTGGAACCTATGAAGTTCAACGATCGATGGACCAGAATTTCAACAATCCGATTTCCATAGGGATTGTAACGATTGAAAAAGGGAAGACGGACTATTCAATAGAAGATAAAACCGGAGAGGAAAATCTGAACGGGACGGTTTACTACCGCCTGCGCCGTTCGGATGCTGCTTTGTGGCAATGGGATTATGTCAAGAGCGGGTCGATCGAGAAAACGATGTCGCACCTGCAAGTGCTTTCCGCCAAGGCAGAACGACACAACTGGGAAACAACCGACGCAAAAAAGCAGCAGGCGAAGGTCACCTGGACGATGGATGGAGATGCAGAAGATCAGAGTAAGGTCTGGACAGGAGGAGCCAAAGTGATCGTTGTACAGCATAAGAATCAGGGGGGCGGAGCTGTTACGGACGAAGAAATCGAAGCCACGGAAGAGGATGTAAAACGTGGTTACCTGATCGATGACCTGAACACGACCTGCGTGAACTATACCTATTCCGTCTTCGTGCGTCCGGGCAACGACAACTACCCGGAGCAGTCACCCCGGGTGAATGCGGAGATAACCGGCGAGCCGATTCTCCCGACGCTTTCCGGACAAATCACGTCGTTTACCGCTTCCAAGGGCTATTTCTCGGATCATACCACGTTGCAGTGGACGACCGATGGGATTGCGATAGACCAATTCGAGGTACTCCGCCGCGAATATAAGAAGGGACAAGCAGAAGATGCAGGATGGGAAACAATCCATACACAAGAGGGCGGAACACAGACCTCGTTCTTGGTGAACGACGATAAGGGGCATGCCGGTGTGATCTATGAATATCGGGTAGATGCCGTGACGCATTGCGTGGATGAAGAGATTGCAAATCCTTCGGAGGTGGATCGCGGTTTCCGAAGCCCGACAGGGACGATCAGCGGGCAGATCCTCTTCCAATATGGCGATGCTGTCGCAGGAGCGACCGTGCTGGCCACGTCGAACGACCAAAACCTGAAGAAGGGGCAGAGCCTCCTGTTTGACGGCAACGGCACGATGACCACGAAAGCAGAAATGGCCGTCCCGACAGATGCCTCCATCCAGCTCTTCGTGAAGCCGACGGAGGAGAACCAAAGCGTGACACTTCTCTCGTGGGGGCACTTCGTGCTCGGCATTCAAAAGGGCAAGCCGGCGATCAGCGCCAATGGAGGAACTTCGTGGATACAGGCAGAAACGACTTTGCCAACCGGCCGGTTCACGCAACTGACAGCAGCTTTCGATACAGATTTGACGTTATGGCTTTACGTGGACGGCGAACAGGCAAAGGCGATGACTGCCACTGGACAGGTAACATCATCGGCAAACGAAGCCATCGTAACCATCGGAAAGGGCTTTAAGGGTTATCTTGACGAAGCGCGCCTATGGAACCGTGCACTGACTCAAGGCAACAAGCAAACGGCAGGCGAAATCCAAGACACCTACAACCGCCTGCTGACCGGCACGGAAAACGGCTTGACAGCCTACTGGCGATTCAATGATCCGGTAACCGATGAAGCATACGACATCTCGCACGTCGGGACGAACTATAACAAGAACCACCTCGCGCTGAGCGAGAGCGGCATCACGCTGAAAGGTGAATCTGCGGACGACTATCCGACCGACGGACAGTTGGCTTTGCGTGCAACGACAGATAGCGGTGGCAACTATCAGATTTCGGGTGTTCCCTATGTAGGGGAAGAAACGACCTATACGGTGACACCTTCACATCCGATTCTTCAGTTCAACCCGACCTCCCGCAATGCCGTGATCAGCAACAAGCAACCGGTAGTTTCGGATGTCAAGTTTACGGACAACTCAGCGATTGTGATCCAAGGATATGTCTTTTACGAGAACAGTTCCGTTCCGGTGAAAGACGCGACGTTCAGCATCGACGGCCAGGTGGTGACGGCCAATGGACTGCCGGTCAAAACCGCAACGGATGGCAAGTTCTCCTTCAGCGTTCCGGCAGGAGTACACACGGTAAAGGTGGAGAAAGCGAACCATACGTTCAAGGACGACGGTCGCCTGCTCGACAGCAACGGTAACAACTACAACTATCAGCAACCGATGAGCGACATCCGCTTCTGGGACCAGACGAAAGTCAAGCTGATCGGCCGCGTGGCCGGCGGTACGGTAGAGCAGAACAAGCCGCTTGGCTTCTCGCTCTCGAAGAACAACCTTGGTGACAGTCCGACACTTGTCTTGAAACTGGAAGGCGATGCAAGGAGTGAAATCTACGATAAGGATGCAGCCGGAGGAGACAGCGCGCCGGAATCGAAAGACACGACGCTGACGCACTACGACGGCAAGCATACGAACAAGGTAACGTTCAACCAGTACGACATCGTGATCAACCCGAATGCGGAAACCGGCGAGTTCGAAGCATGGCTCTTCCCGGTTAGCTACAAGCTGAACCAAGCAACGGTAACCGGTTGGGAGATCATGCCGGGTGCTGCGCCGACCATCGACCTGACCAACGTCTTTACGGAAAAGACCTCCGAATACATCCCGGTGGACGAAGAGGGCAACGAACTGCCTACGCAAACGATCAGCTACAACGAGAAGTTCTCGCTGATCCACCGCGTCGAGCCAACCATCTCTTACAAACAGGCGAACCGTGCTGGGAAGACGATGGGCTATTTCGGTTACGAGTCTTACGCAATTGCCGACATCAACGGCGGGGAGCCGGATACGGTCAAGCTCTATGATGCCGAACAGCAGAAATACCTGTTTGATGCTCCGGTTTTTGCCGTCGGTTCTTGGAACTTCTTTGTTGAAGCGACCGAAGACTATTATTACAACAACGTGAGAGAGGGCGAGCAGATGAATGTGGATCGCGTCCCGACACAAAAAGGTGCACTGAAGATCACCAATACATTCAATACAACCAACCTTCCGCAAGAAGAAGAGCTGGATGACAACGGGAAGAAACTGGTTACCGTCGCGATGAACAAGCCGATTTTTGCAAGCAATGACAAGGGGAAACTGACCTTCTCCGTGACAATTGGTGAAGGAGATGATAAAAAGATCTACACCGCTAAAACGCTGGAAGGTTTCCTGATTGGGCAAGACCCGCAAACGGATGGTACAGATTTCGTGACAGGCGGTCCGATCATGTTGCTCAACATCTTGCGAGACCCTCCCGGAAGCACCAGCTACAGTTGGTGGGAAAGTGGTCAGACAATCACTTACTACAGCATGAGTGGCAAAGGTTTTACGCAAGTCGGTTCTGAAAGCGCAGGTACCAAATTGGGAACGACGGTTACTACGGGAGTCGGACTTGGCGCATTTACCATCGCCAAATCCGAAATGGAAAACACCGTCACGTTGGCTTCGGAACACGAAACCGCCGTAAGCCACCCGGAAGCCCGTACATTGAGCATAACGACTTCCACACGCTACCAGACAAGCGATGACCCGCTGAATGTTGGGTCGGCAGCCGATGTCTTTATCGGTGTTTCCAATAACATTTATTACGGAGCGGTGGACTATATCGACATTCTCGACAAGGAGGCTTTCGATCAATCTTGGAAAGGCGAGGATGGCACGGTGGAAGACTATACCCAGGCGACTGCGCCTGACGGAACAACCTATTATATATGTAGGCGGAAAGTGTTAAGTTCAACCGTACAGGGAGTAACTCACTTCGCCTACCCGAAGATGCATATCGAAAACATCTTGATCCCGAACTTGATCAAGATGCGCAACGAACTGTTGCAGGTGAAGACCCCTACGTTTGGCGAAACGGAGGCACAGGCAAAGGCGACAAGTGAGAACCGGACGATCTATCTGTCCTATCTGCCCGCAGACGATGAGAATTTCGGAGCACCAAACACGGATGAGTTAAAAAGCTATGCACTTTTCTTCCCGAACGGCGAAATGCCGGAAGAGAAGGAGGTAGAAGACGATCCGGTCTATGAAATGTTTCCCGACTATTTCAAAGACAAGAAGGTGAAGAACGGAACACCGGATTCTGTCTCTTTCTATAACAACAGTATTCAGAATTGGATTGATGTGCTGAAAAGGAATGAAGACGAAAAACTGGCTGCATTCAAGAGCAGTGACAAGTTGGAAAACAACCGCACGTTTGGGGCTGCTTCACCAGTGGAATATTCAGAGGCGTATTCTGTCAACAAAGAAGACGGTTATACTTTCTCCTATACGGCGACAGGAGGTGTAGCAACAGATTTAGGGTTCAACATCAACGGTTTCGGCCTTGAAACATCCATTTCGGAAATGTTCGGCGAATCGGGAGAATACGAACAGAACGAAGGGGTGGAAAACACAGCTGCTTCCGGATATGTTCTCTCTGACGAGGGCGATTTTGACTACATCACTGTCGATGTGTTCCGCGCGGCACCGATCGATACGGACTTCAAAGACAAATGGGAGGACATGATGGGTGAGATTGAAGACGATGGCGATGTTGAACAGGATCCCGACAAAATCAAGAAGACCAAACAGTACGGTAGTTTCATCTTCAAAACCCGTGGCGGTGAGACGGCTTGCCCGTATGAACCGGCCGAATATACGCAGTACCAGGACGGAGCGCAGCAATTGCTGAATGAAGCGACGCTACAGATCGAACGTCCGGACATAACGGTCGACAAACCGGTGGTGACCAACGTTCCCTCCGACCAGGCCGCCGTCTACAACCTGAAATTGATGAACGACTCGCAGGTGAGCGGCGCAACGGCTATCTTCACCATCGCCATCGTGGATGCACAGAACCAGCATGGGGCGAAGTTCTCCATCGACGGTGTGCCTTTGGCTGACGGTCGCGGTATCGAAGTGCCCTACGGCGAAGTGCTGAACAAGGTATTGGAGGTACGTCGTGGTACGGAATACGACTACGAGAACCTAGCATTGGTCTTGAAGTCGCAATGCCAATCCGACCCGACCGACAATCAGGCGGATATTGCCGACACAGTCTACATCTCCGCCCACTTCATCCCGTCGTCTTCAGACATCAACATCAAAAGCCCGACAGACAAGTGGACGCTGAATACCAACTCGCCGAAAGATTCGACTGACAAATACTATATGCCGTTGACAATCGACGGGTTCGACGTGAACTTCCAGGGATTCCACCATATTGAGGTGCAATACAAGGCATCTTCGGAGGCGGACACGCGCTGGACGAACATCTGTAGCTTCTTCACCGACACGGCCTACTACGAAGAAGCATCGGGCACAAAAGAATTTATCACTGGTCCGACCATCACCACCCGCTTCTTCGGAGCCGAGGACCAGAACTACGACATTCGTGCCGTGACCTTCTCGAAGGTAGGCAACGAGTTCGTGACGAAGGAATCGCCCGTCATCACCGGGGTGAAGGATACGAAACGACCTGTCGTCTTCGGCAACATCGAGCCGGCAGACGGTGTGCTGGGCGTGAACGATGAAATCCGCCTGACATTCAACGAAACGATCGCCGAAGGCTACATGACGGAAGTGAAGAACTTCCGCGTAACCGGAACCCGCAACGGATCGAACGGCGACCACTCGACGGCGTTGACATTCGACGGACGCAGTTCGTACCTCGAAACACAGGTGACACGTAACCTCGAAGCCAAAGATGTGACCGTGGAAATGTGGATCAACCCTTCAGCCTCCGGACAGGATATGACCCTCTTCAGCCACGGCGACGAAACCAACGCGCTGGAACTGACTTTGGCAAAAGACAACACGCTGAAAGTCCGTATCGGAGAATTGGAATATACCTCCAAAACGTTGGATGTGAAATTGGACGAATGGAGGCATGTGGCGATGACCTACCGTGCCGCCAACCAGCAGTTATCTGTCTACTTCGGCGGACAGGAGGTTGTTACCGGCGTACAGACCGTACCTTACAGTGGTGTCGGCCCGATGATATTCGGACGGAGCATCCGAGGCGGAAACTATTTCGCCGGACAGATGCACGAAGCACGTATCTGGACTAAGGTGGTCGAAATGGCCGACCTTATCGCTAACTCGCTGCGCATCTACACCGGACGCGAAGCCGGATTGCTTGCCTACTACCGGATGAACGAAGGTAAAGGTGACATGGTGACGGATAAATCGCAAGGTGCGACAGCCTACATGTATGGCACAACCTGGAGTACACAAGACGGCAAGTCGCTTTCTTTCAACGGCAAGGATGCGATCGCAGTGGTCAACTCCTCACGTGTGGCGATCACCGGATCAAGTGACTACACCCTGGAATTCTGGTTCAAGGCTGCAGCCGGCCAAAAAGAAGACGCTGCGTTGGTTGCCAACGGAAAAGGTGTCGGAGAAGAGAGCAACGGAAATGCAAACAAAGTATTCGTCGGCTTCGTGGATAACGAACTCCTGTTCCGCAACAACGGATACGAACAAAAGGTAGCAGGTAACTTCCGCGATGGTGCATGGCATCATTTCGTACTGGCCGTGAACCGGACGGCAGGCAATGCACAGATCTTCATGGATGGCGTGTTGAATAGCTATTTCGACGCTTCGAACATCGGCGGTTTCAGTGCAACGCAACTCTATGCAGGCGCACGCCGTTGGACGGAAGCGGAACAACTGGTCAGCCATACGGATATGTATTTGGACGGAGCGATCGACGAATTGCGCATTTGGAATATGGCCCTGCCGGCCTCGACGGTTTCCAACAACTATAACATATCACCGGAAGGAACGGAGATGGGATTGATGATGTACTTGCCGTTCAGCAAGTATATCACGAACAGTGCCAATATACAGGAACTAGTTTACAGCGGAGATGACTTGGTGACCGATTCGACTTTGGTTACGCTGGAGAAAGCTGTTGCGACCAGCGAAGTGGCTCCTGTTTGCAAGAAAGCCCCTGAAACATCCATTCCATTTACATTCGTCGTAAACAAGGATGCGTTGGTGATCAATCTGATGGACACGCCCGAAGCGATCGAAAAGACAACAGTCAACTTCACAGTGAAGGATGTAAGCGACTTGAATGGCAACTTGATGGAAAGCCCGGTTACATGGAGCGCGTACATCGACCGTAATCAACTGAAATGGAGCGAAAAGTCCGTAACGAAAGAGAAAAAGCTGAACGCGACCATGACATTTGCCGTAGATGTGGAGAACCACGGAGGAACGGTGAAGAACTTCACGATCGAAGGATTACCCGCCTGGTTGGATGCCATGCCTGAATCCGGCTCCATCGACCCGCAGGGACGGGAGACGATCCTCTTTACCGTGGACGAAGGGACGAATGTAGGCCGATATGACGAAGTTATCTACGTCAAAGGTGACAACAATGTGGCCGAATCCCTGCCTGTAACGTTGAAAGTGTTTGACGAACAACCGGACTGGACAGTCAATCCGGGAGATTTCACCTATAACATGAACGTGTACGGACGGCTCCGTTTCAACAAACTGTTTTCTGCAGACGCGGAAGACATGTTGGCTGCTTTCGATGCAGGTGGACGTTGCATAGGTGTGGCGAACAGCCAGTATCTGAAAGATAATGACATGTGGTACGTCTTCCTGACAGTCTACAGCAACACGAACCGCTTGGCAGCAAACCAGATCGAGTTCCGTTCATGGGATGCCAGCACAGGGCTCGTCTATACAGCTTATCCGTCGGAAGACATTTCATTCGAAAGCGATAAGGTTTGGGGGACGGCCTCCTCTCCGATCATCTTCGACGGAGAAGAGCGTGTGGTACAGAATATAGACCTGATCAAGGGCTGGAACTGGATATCCTACAATGTGGCAAGCGAACTGTTCTCCGATCCGACAAGCATCTTGAACAAAGCGATCTTCACAGGTGACGAACAGGTGAAAGACGAGACGAACGGTGTCTACATGACTTACGACGGTATCCGGAAGCAATGGGTCAATAACGATCCGGCCCAGGCGTTGAAATTTGACAACCGTCACATGTTCCTGCTCCAATCCCCGATGACACAGAAACTAAGCGTTTCGGGTTTGGCGATCCACGAAAAGGAAAACCTGACATTGGATATCCTCCCGAACTGGAATTACATCAGTTATCTGAGCACCGTCAATCTGCCGATCTCGGAAGCTTTGGCCGGATTCGAGGCTGTGGAAGGCGATATCATCAAGTCACAAGACCGTTTTTCTATGTATGGAGAAACAACCGGTTGGCTTGGCAGCCTGACTTATCTGGAACCGGGCAAGGGATATATGTTATTCAGCAAGAACAAAACGACGTTAACCTATCCGGATGTAACGGCAGGAACCACTACACGCAGTACGATCAGTACACGTACGATAGGTATGCCGGTCGAAACCGTATCCGAACAGGCCGGACAATATGCCGCCAATATGTCTGTAGTCGCAACAGTGGCTGACAATATGCCGCTTTATTCCGGAGACCGCTTGCTGGCTTATGCTAATGGGGAACTGCGAGGAGAAGCAATGGTAACAGAACGTCCGTCCGATGGCGAATCACTATTCTTCCTCAGCGTAGGAGGTGATCGTAACGAAGGCATTTCGTTTGCTCTCGAACGTGGCGGAGAAATCATCGCAGAGACATCTCCGATGTTGGACTATGCAGCCAATACCGTAAGAGGAGACATTGAACAGCCGATGATCATCGACTTTATCAACGATCTCGAAATATCGGTTTATCCGAATCCGTTCGAGCACGAACTGAACTTCATGCTCAATGCTAAGTCAGGAGATAAAGTGGAAATCATGCTTTACACGATGGCTGGACAAATGATCCACCGCTACCAAACTACGGCAGCTGCCGACGGTTACATACATCACCGCTACAATGCGGCAGTCGACATGTCGAAGGGTATCTATATGGCGACAGTCATCATAAACGGTGAAAGACATGTCTATAAAATCAGTAAAAGATAATACGAAAACAAGATGAAACAATACATTTATCAAATGATAATCTTGGCAGTCTCCACATGTTTGTGGAGCTGTCAAGACGATGATCCTACGCCGACGGTTGTTGAAGAACCCGATTGGAAATTGGAATTGGTGGAAAACGATCCTGAACCGGAATGGGAAATGCCGGAAAGCGGAATCTATCAGTTCAGTATGACCGGCATAATGAAACTGTCCGACTTCCTCGAAGGATATGCAGACGAAACAGACGAAGTCTCTGCTTTTATCGGCAATGAATGCCGAGGTGTAGTCAAAGCACAAGAATATAACGGAGAAAAGTTATTTTTCCTTTATATCCGAGGGAACTCGGCTGAGAAACAAAAAGTAACTCTCAAATATTATAGTGCCAAGAACAAAAAACTATACGTCTGCAACGAACTGTTCGATTTTGTACAAAACGGCACATATGGCAAAATTTCCGATCCAGCTATTCCTCCGTTCGAAGAATCAGGAAAGTATCCGGAAGCAATGACCGCTACTGTGGCCCTGACAGAGTCACTGCCTTTCGAACAGCGAGACAAAGATATTCTGGCTGCCTTTGTAGTAGAAGAATGCCGGGGTGTCGGGACTTTGGCCGAAATGGATGGACGTAAAGTGTACCAGTTTGAAATACGAGGTAAAAAAGGAGAAAATGCACCTGTCTACTTCATGTATTATAGCCTGCAGACCAGCGGTATCTATAAGGCTTCCGAATCTTTCCCCTTCATTGATGAAGGAGTGAAAGGCACCGTAGAAGAGCCGTTCACGATATCTTTACAACCTGTTGTAAATTGACACTAAACTCCAATAAAAAAGGCGGTCTCCGTGAGAGATCGCCTTTTCCAAACGCAACGAATAAATTATTAATTACTTACACTCTTATTATTTCTTACAGTCGCAAGAAGAGTAAGCCACTAACATCCAAACCAATTTTTCCTGTTCCTTCAGGTAATCGCTCATCAATGCTACTGTCGCCTCGTCTCCGGATTCGGAAGCCAAAGAAAGTAATTTACGTTCTTCGGCAATAAACTGGCCGTAAGTGTCCAGAACGTTTTCCAACGCTTCGTCTGCACAAGATACGCCCGACACCTCCTTTACTTTGGCAACTTTCAGATATTCACTGAATTTGTTAACCGGAACACCACCTAACATCAGGATACGCTCAGCCAGTTCATCTACCTTTTCAGCGGCATCGTTATACATATCTTCGAACTTGCTGTGGAGAACAAAGAAACCGTGTCCCTTAATGTTCCAATGGAAACCGCGAAGGTTTGTATAGAATACCTGATAATCGGCTAATAACTGTTGTAATGCTTCAACTACTTTACCTGCAGCAACTGCATCCAAATGGATATAATCTAATGTCTTCATAATACTTTACTTTTTAATTGTTATACTTTTCGTTTTTCTTGTACTGCAAAGATACATCAGATATAAGTACCTGTCAAACAGATAATTTTTATACACAAATAGATATACTCTATCACACTTCCGGCAGAACGGATTACCAGTCCAATACCGAAGACACTGCATTCGTCGGAATGATACTTTTACACAAATATTCCTGCCTGCTCTTGCTTTCAAAACATATATGCTTTGAACACGAAACATATATGTTTTGAAATCGAATCATATATGTTTCGCATTGCATTTCATGATTTTTTCCTACCTTCGTAAAAATTATCAATACAGAGTCCGTAACAACAAACAAAGAATATTATGAATATACAACAACTCGAATACATCCTGGCTGTAGACACATACCGCCATTTTGCCAAAGCTGCAGAACATTGCCGCGTAACTCAACCGACATTAAGCATGATGATCCAGAAACTGGAAGATGAACTGGGCGTGAAACTTTTCGACCGCAATATCCAGCCGGTCTGCCCTACCCCTGCCGGCCGTAAGGTGATCGATCAGGCACGTGTAGTCCTCTACCAGACTTCTCTGATTAAAGATATCGTAAACGAAGAAGAGCAATCTTTGAAAGGTACGTTCCGTCTCGCCGTGTTACCGACGATTGCTCCTTATCTGCTTCCCCGCTTTTTCCAGCAAGTATCGGAGAAGCATCCTGATCTGGATATCCGCATTCTGGAAATGCAAACGGCTCCTACAACGAAAGCCCTCCTAAACGGCGAAATAGATGCTGCCATCATCGCAAACCAACCGACGGAGGTGCAGCTACAGGGAGACATCCTATACTACGAACAGTTTTATGCTTACGTAGCCCGTAACGAAAGCGTGTTCAAGAAAGAGATGGTCCGCTCCGCCGATATCAGCGACGAACGTCTTTGGTTGCTGGATGAAGGACATTGTTTCCGCGATCAGCTGATGCGTTTTTGCCAAATGGAAAAGGTCAAACTCCGTCAGGCAGCCTACCGTCTGGGAAGTCTGGAGACTTTTATGCGTATGGTTGAAAGCGGCAACGGCGTCACTTTTATTCCGGAACTGGCTACCTATCAGTTAAGCGAACAGCAAAAAGAACTGGTACGCCCGTTTGCCATCCCCAAACCGGCACGTGAAATCATCTGGGTAACCCGCAAAGATTTTATCCGGCATTCGGTCGCCGGTATTCTGATCGAAAGCATCCGAAAATCTGTTCCAAAAGAAATGCGTACACTGCAAGCGGGGTTGCGAGTGGTCTGAAACGGAATTGTCTTTCATAGGACAGCAAAATTTGGAAAGCCGGCAATTTAAACACATGACCGATTCATGTCTATCTGGCTAAAAAACACCCCTGACGAAATAAATATTTCGGATGCGATGAAAAAAAATATCACTTTATGCTTGTAGTTTCCAAAAAAGCGTTACTTTTGCTGCGTATTTAAAAACAAAGAGACAAAATGAATCGATTTAGCTTTACATATTACTTTTATTACTTTTACTTTAGCAGAGTGAAGGCAGGAGTTTGTATGTAAAGCATTGATGAATGAATGTATATATCAATAACAAAATATGAAGTCCTGCCGGTTTCGGTGGGACTTTTTTGTTATTGAAAATTGAGAATTGAAAAATAATAGATAAAGAGAAGATGAAAAAGAAAGTAGCAATCCAGGGAATAGCCGGTTCGTATCACGATATAGCCGCCCGTAATTATTTCGAAGGTGAAGAGATTGAAATTATCGGTTGCAACACATTCAGAGATGTTATTTCGACCATCAAGAAAGATCCTTCCATTCTGGGAATGATGGCGATCGAAAATACAATTGCAGGCAGCTTGTTGCAGAACCATGAGTTGATCCGTGAAAGCGGTTTGCAAGTTATCGGCGAATACAAACTGCGCATATCCCACTCGCTGGTTGCACTTCCAGGGACCAATATCCACGATGTCAAAGAAGTCAACTCTCACCCGATCGCCCTAATGCAATGTACCGATTTCCTCGATACGCTACCTAACGCAAAAGTGGTCGAGAAGGAAGATACCGCCATGAGCGCCCGGTGGATTTCGGAAAACCAACTGAAGGGACACGCCGCCATCTGTGGGAAACTGGCCGCCCAGATCTACAACATGGAAGTCCTTGCCGAAGGGATCGAGACAAACAAACGAAACTTCACCCGCTTTTTGGCAATAGCCGACCGATGGACGGCAGACGAGATGCTCAAAGGTGAAGACAAAAACAAAGCGTCGGTCGTTTTCGCTCTCCCCCACACAGCCGGCAGCCTCTCCAAAGTTCTCTCCGTCCTTTCCTTCTACGACATGAATCTTTCTAAAATACAATCCTTGCCAATCATCGGCCGCGAATGGGAATATCTGTTCTATATCAATCTGACATTTACGGACTACCTGCGCTACAAACAGGCATTGGATGCTATCAGACCGTTGACAAAAGACTTAAAAATATTAGGTGAATATGCAGAAGGAAAACAAAGTGTGTAACATTACACCCGCTAACCGCGTAGGTAGCGTACAAGAGTACTACTTTTCCAGGAAACTGAAAGAAGTAGCCGAAATGAACGCCGCTGGTAAAAATGTGATCAACCTCGGCGTTGGCAGTCCCGACCTTCCCCCTTCGGAACGGACAATCGAGACATTGTGTGAACATGCCCGTCAGCCGAACGAACATGGTTATCAGCCGTATGTAGGTATTCCTGAACTGCGTAAAGGATTCGCCGATTGGTATAAGAAATGGTATGACGTGGATCTTGACCCCAAAACGGAAATTCAACCGTTGATCGGTTCCAAAGAAGGAATCCTGCACATATCGCTGGCATTCCTGAATCCGGGTGAGGGCGTTTTGGTTCCCAATCCCGGCTATCCGACCTACAGTTCGGTAAGCAAATTAGTCGAAGCCAATCTGATCTCTTATGAACTGAAAGAGGAACTGGGTTGGCAGCCGGACTTCGATGAGTTGGAAAAGATGGATTTATCGAATGTCAAATTGATGTGGACCAACTACCCCAATATGCCGACAGGAGCCAACGCCAGTATGGAACTATACGAAAAGCTGGTCGCTTTCGGAAAGAAGCACGGGATTATCATCTGCAACGATAACCCATACAGCTTCATTCTGAACGAGTATCCATCGAGCATCCTGTCCGTACCGGGAGCCAAAGACATCTGTATAGAAATGAACTCCATGAGTAAGGCGCACAATATGCCTGGCTGGCGTATGGCGATGCTCGCTTCCAATGCCCAATTCGTACAGTGGGTCCTGAGAGTAAAAAGCAATATCGACTCCGGACAGTTCAAGCCGATGCAATATGCGGCCGTCGAAGCATTGAGCGCACCGAAGGAATGGTACGACAATATGAACCAGGTATACCGCAGTCGCCGTAATCTCGCCGGACAGATCATGCGCACGTTAGGATGCGAATACGACGAAAAGCAGGTAGGTATGTTCCTCTGGGGGAAAATCCCCGCCGGAGCAAAAGGTAGCGAAGCGATAGCCGACAGGGTCTTGTATGAAGCCAATGTATTCCTGACGCCGGGATTTATCTTCGGTAGCCAGGGCGAACGTTACATCCGCATCTCGCTCTGCTGTAAAAACGAAACATTGGAAGAGGCCCTGAAGAGAGTGAAAAAGATTTATGATTTATAATTTATGGTTTATACGTCACCATCAAATCATAATCTCATAAATCACAAATTATAAATCATAAATTATAAATCATCATACAGTCATGGAAATGGAATTAGAATCAATCATGTTACCCGGTATAGACCCGCAGCGCCCTATTGTAATCGCCGGTCCGTGTAGCGCAGAGACAGAAGAGCAGGTAATGGAAACAGCAAAAGGGATCGCCGACAAAGGCATCAAGTTGTTCCGCGCAGGAATCTGGAAACCTCGTACTAAACCGGGTGGATTCGAAGGAATCGGAGCGGAAGGCTTGCAATGGTTGAAACGAGTAAAAAAGGAAACAGGCATGTACGTTGCCACCGAAGTGGCAACGAAAGATCATGTGTTCGAAGCATTAAAAGCAGGGATCGACGTGCTGTGGATCGGTGCCCGTACAACGGTTAACCCGTTCGCCGTACAGGAAATTGCAGATGCATTGAAAGGCGTGGATGTTCCGGTTCTGATCAAGAACCCGGTTAATCCGGATTTGGAGTTGTGGATCGGCGCTTTCCAACGTCTTTATGGAGCCGGTATCCGTCGCTTGGGTGCCATCCACCGCGGTTTCAGCTCTTACGATAAGAAGATGTACCGCAACCTCCCACTCTGGCATATTCCTATCGAGCTTCGCCGCCGTATGCCAAACCTACCGATCTTCTGCGATCCAAGCCATATCGGAGGCAAACGTGAACTGGTCGCTCCTCTTTGCCAGCAGGCGATGGACTTGAGTTTCGACGGTTTGATCATCGAATCACATTGTAACCCAGATTGCGCCTGGAGCGACGCTTCACAGCAGATCACTCCGGATGTATTAGATTACGTTCTGAATTTATTGGTTATCCGCGACTCCAACCAGACAACGGAAAACTTGACTGAACTCCGCCGCCAGATCGACGGTATTGACGAACAATTATTGGAACTTCTGGCTAAACGTATGCGTATCTCCCGCGAGATCGGCGTGTACAAAAAAGAGCACAATATGCCAATCCTGCAATCACCGCGCTACAGCGAGATTCTGGAAAAGCGTTCCAATATGGGTGAACAGATGGATTTGAGTACGGACTTTGTAAAAGAAATCTTGAAAGAAATCCATGAAGAATCCGTCCGCCAGCAGATGATCATCATGAATGAACAATAATAGTTTGCTAATGTGCCAATTAAAGAGAATGCTCCATTGGCACATTAGTACATTAAACAATTACTGATAATGAAAATACTGATATTGGGTGCAGGGAAGATGGGATCTTTCTTCACCGATTTACTTAGTTTTGAACATGAAGTGGCCGTACTTGAGAGTGATCCGAAACGAATGCGTTTCATCTATAATGCTCTCCGCCTGCAAAAGCCGGAAGAAGTTGCCGAATTCAAACCCGAATTAGTCATTAACTGCGTGACGCTAAGCTATACGATCGAAGCATTCAAGAGTGTCATGCCCTACCTGCAACCATACTGTATCATCTCGGATATCGCATCGGTCAAGACGCACCTGAAAGAATTTTACGAGACATGTAACTTTCCGTATGTTTCTACCCATCCGATGTTCGGCCCGACATTTGCCAACTTGGGACAACTGGAAAAAGAAAATACGATCATCATCTCCGAAGGGGATCATTTGGGAAAGATTTTCTTCAAAGACATCTATTCGAGTCTACGTTTGCATATCTGTGAATATACATTCGAGGAACACGACAAGGTTGTGGCTTACTCGCTGGGAATCCCGTTCGCTTCCACGATGGTGTTCGCCGCCACGATGAAGCATCAGGATGCGCCGGGTACGACGTTCAAACGTCATATGAAAATCGCCCGCGGTCTGCTTTCCGAAGACGACTACCTGTTGACAGAAATCCTTTTCAACCCGCGCACTCCTCATCAGATCGCACGTATACAGGAAGAACTGGATATCTTACAAAGAATCATCAAGGACAAAGATTCGGAAGGAATGAAAGAATACCTGACAAAAATCAGGAAGAATATCGAATAATACAGTACATTTTGACACACCACTTTCCAAGATACAATCTGGTAACAACAAATCGTTCCACAGCTGTGAGTCGTCCAGCTCACACTTGTGGAACAGCTTATTTAATGACTTCATACCATAAAACAAACGATCATGAACAACATCATCTACTTTATGGCAAGACTATCATTGCTATATTCCCTGTTATGGAGCATTTCCATTCACGCTTATGCACACAGCCGAGATACCGATCCAAACTCCACATATCCGACACCGGACCGTCTTTTCCACATTGCACGTAGCTTGAACCGCAACCTCGTCTGTTATGATGCCAACCAAACCAATGGCAAACTGGACACCAAAGAACCCATAAAAGTTTACTGGCTGAACCGAGAAATGGAACCAGGAAAAACTAACGGACTAAGTTTCATACAAAAAAAGATGGCCTACGGTTACAAAGTGATTTCAGTAGCAGAACATACTTGCACGATTACCCTAACGGCTTATCCGGAAAAGAAACTGACGATCTGTAGGGAGGGAGATCACTTCGTCTGCCATGTCAAGATAGACAATCGGCAGGCTATCCTACAATCTTTGTATGTCAAGGCCAGCCCCAACAATCCGCTAAATGTGGAATACGTGGAACTGCAAGGCATAACAACCGATACTGGCGTCCCTGTCACGGAAAAGGTCAGCAAATAAAAAAAATACGGTTGCTATCAACGACACAGGTCTTTGAACTTTTTTGCAACTATTTTGCAACTAAAAAATGTAAAAACCGCTTGAAAAGCGTATTTTTGTCCTTGTATTTCAAAAAAGAGTGTTTTACGGATGAAGGTATGTATAGCTGAAAAGCCCAGTGTAGCACGCGAAATTGCAGAAGTTCTCGGGGCAACCAAAAAGATGAACGGGTATATTGAAGGAAACGGGTATCAGGTAACCTGGACTTTCGGACATCTGTGCACTCTCAAAGAGCCCAATGATTATTCAGAGAACTGGAAACGCTGGAGTCTAGCTTCCCTCCCAATGATCCCGCCTCGATTCGGGATCAAGCTGATCAGCAACCCGACATACGAACAGCAATTCAAAACAATCGAAGAACTGATGCAGAATGCCGAAATAGTTATCAACTGCGGAGACGCCGGCCAGGAAGGAGAACTGATCCAGCGTTGGGTGCTGCAAAAGGCTGGCTGTAAATGCCCGGTCTACCGCCTATGGATATCTTCGTTGACAGAAGAAGCGATCCGCGAAGGTTTTCAACATTTGAAAGAACAGTCTGACTTCACCAAGTTATACGAGGCCGGTCTTTCCCGTGCCATCGGTGACTGGCTGTTAGGGATGAACGCAACGCGCCTTTATACGCTTCGCTACGGACAAAATCGGCAAGTGCTTTCCATCGGACGAGTACAGACACCTACCCTTGCACTCATCGTAAACCGACAAGCCGAAATAGACAACTTTAAGCCGGAGCCTTTTTGGGAACTGAAAACAGTTTACCGAAACACAACTTTCTCGGTTACCAAAGGCAAATTCACGAAGAAAGAAGAAGGAGAAGCTTTCCTGGAAATAGTTCGGCAAAAAGAATTCACCGTCACCGACATATCAGAAAAGAAAGGCAAGGAATATGCTCCTCGCCTTTTCGACCTGACTTCGTTGCAGGTGGAATGTAATAAGAAATTTGCTTTCACGGCAGACGATACGTTGAAGCTGATCCAGTCGCTATACGAAAAGAAAGTGACAACCTACCCGCGTGTCGACACCACTTTTCTAAGTGACGACATCTATCCTAAAGTTCCCAACACACTTAACGGCCTGGTTGACTATATCGACCTGACAGCCTCGCTGCTGAAGGCGAAAATACGGAAAGACAAACGTGTATTCGATAATTCGAAGGTGACGGATCACCATGCCATCATCCCGACCGGTGTACCAGCACGCAACCTAACGGACAACGAACGGAAGGTGTACGACCTGGTGGTCCGCCGTTTCATCGCAGCTTTTTACCCAGACTGCGAAATCTCGACTACTACGGTATTGGGTAAAGTCGACAAAGTGGATTTCAAGGTAACAGGCAAACAGATACTGAAACCGGGATGGCGCGTCGTGTTCGGAGCAGAGCAGAAAGACTCGGACGCCGAACCGTCAGACGAAGAAGGTGTACTGCCGGATTTTGTAAAAGGAGAAAGCGGCCCCCACAAACCGACATTAGGCGAAAAATGGACACAGCCGCCCAAACCCTACACCGAAGCGACATTGCTCCGCGCCATGGAAACCGCCGGTAAACTTGTGGACAATGACGAATTGAGAGACGCATTGAAGGAAAACGGTATAGGCCGTCCTTCCACCCGCGCCGCCATCATCGAGACTTTATTCAAACGCAATTATATCCGCAAGGAACGTAAGAACCTGTTTCCTACAGCTACCGGTGTGGAACTCATCGACACGATACAGGAAGAGCTGCTGAAAAGTGCCGAACTGACCGGTCTTTGGGAAAAGAAACTCCGACAAATCGAACGGGGCACCTACGAAGCCCGTACTTTTTTGGAAGAGCTTAAGCTGATGGTTCATCAGGTAGTGATCAACGTTCTCTCCGACCAGACCGGACGCACCATCACAATCGAGCAGGCTGCTCCGGAGAAGCCCCAAGCCGAAAAGGAGCCGAAAGGGAAAAAAACGCGCAAACCGCGTGCCAAGAAGGAAAAGACTCCCGGTCAACCGGAATCAACAACCGTTCCCGTAAAGCCAGTATGCCCGATCTGTAAGAAAGGTAGCATCCTGCGTGGAAAAACGGCTTACGGCTGTTCCGAATATAAAGATGGTTGTACTTTCCGCATGGATTACGCCACCTATGGTGAAGGTTTGTCAGATGAGGAATTAGTGAAGGTGATCAGTGGAATCGGAAAGGATTAAACCGACAAATTGGTTTACACTTTCTTTACGATAAATCAGAACGTGAAAACATAATTAATAAAGAACTACAAAGTATTTTAAAACAAAATGGGGTTTAATAATTAATCTAAAATCAATGAAAGAAGAATGGTTTCCTTTGGTCGATGAAAAGGGAGAGACAATAGGAAAAGCAACCCGCAAGGAGTGCCATAGCGGATCGAAAATGTTACATCCGGTAGTGCACCTGCATATTTTCAATAAAGCAGGTGACCTCTACCTACAAAAGCGTTCGATAAACAAAGATATCCAACCCGGTAAATGGGATACTGCAGTGGGGGGGCATATTGACTACGAAGAAACGGTCGAAGATGCCCTTCACCGGGAAGTACGGGAAGAATTGGGGATAACAGATTTCATCCCGCAATTCATCACCCGTTATGTATTCGAATCGGCTATAGAAAAAGAGTTAGTCAACACCTACCGTACCACTTACGACGGTCCGATCATCCCTGACCCTTCCGAACTGGACGGTGGACGTTTCTGGTCTCCTTCCGAAATCCTCGAAAATATGGGAAAAGGAATTTTCACACCCAACTTCGAAGATGAATATAAACGGTTATTCATGTAAACTACAAAAACACTAAAACAATGGCAAAAGAATTAGAACTCAAGTACGGCTGTAACCCCAACCAGAAGCCGTCGCGCATTTTCATGCAGCAAGGGGAGCTGCCCATAGAAGTCTTGAACGGACGTCCCGGATATATCAACTTCCTGGATGCTTTCAACAGCTGGCAATTAGTAAAAGAACTGAAAGAAGCAACCGGACTGCCCGCCGCCGCTTCCTTCAAGCACGTAAGTCCGGCAGGAGCCGCCGTAGGTATCGAGATGAACGATACGTTGAAGAAAATCTATTTTGTGGACGATCTTCCGCTCACTCCGCTTGCAACCGCCTATGCTCGCGCCCGCGGTGCCGACCGTATGTCGTCCTACGGCGACTTCATCGCACTCAGCGACATATGCGACGAAGCGACTGCACGCCTCATCAATCGCGAAGTTTCCGATGGCGTCATTGCTCCCGACTATACGTTGGAAGCGCTTGAAATCTTGAAAAATAAACGGAAAGGCACTTATAATATCATCAAAATCGATCCAGACTACTGCCCCGCTTCTATCGAACACAAAGAGGTTTTCGGCATCACATTCGAACAGAGACGTAACGAGATCAAATTAGACGAAAACCTGCTGACCAACATCCCAACCCTGAACAAAAATTTCCCAGACGAAGCGAAACGCGACCTGATCATCGCCCTTATCACACTGAAATATACGCAGAGTAACTCAGTCTGCTACGTTAAGGACGGACAGGCCATCGGTATCGGTGCCGGTCAGCAAAGCCGTATCCACTGTACCCGTCTGGCGGGCAACAAAGCAGATATCTGGTACTTACGCCAGCATCCGAAAGTAATGAATCTGCCTTGGATCGAGAAGATCCGTCGTGCAGACCGAGACAACACGATCGACGTCTATATCAGCGATGACCACGAAGATGTTTTGGCCGACGGTATCTGGCAACGTTTTTTCACTGAAAAACCGGAAATCCTGACACGCGAAGAAAAACGTGCCTGGCTAGACACACTTAAAGACGTTTCATTGGGTTCCGATGCCTTTTTCCCCTTCGGTGACAATATAGAACGGGCACATAAAAGCGGCGTAGATTATATTGCACAGGCTGGTGGTTCCGTCCGTGACGACCATGTGATCGACACATGTGACAAATATGGTATCGCAATGGCATTCACAGGTGTACGGTTGTTTCACCATTAACAGAGAATTCTTGTTTTTAAAACACTAGTGTCTTTCACTATGAAATAATTCCGAACTTAAGTTATGAATCAGCAAAGAAATCGTTAACTGGAACATTAGCTATAATTAATAAAATCTTTTGCAAGGCTACCTTCCCAGGTAGCCTTGTTTTTTTCAGACAACTTGTGCGGGGAAACAAATCCATATCCAAAAGATAATATAACATCATATCATTCATCCCGAATCAATTACGCATACTTAACGCATACTTTACTAATAAGATTAACACAGGTACTTCAATCAGCGGACCGATTACTGCGGCAAAAGCCTCGCCCGAACTTATACCGAAAACAGCGATCGCTACGGCGATAGCCAACTCAAAATTATTTCCGGTAGCCGTAAATGATACGGAAGCGGCTTTTTCATAATCCGTTCCCATTTTCCGGGTGACGAAGAAAGAAACAAAAAACATGATACCAAAATACAATATTAACGGTATAGCTATTATCAGTACATCATATGGCAACTTTATGATATATTCCCCCTTATAAGAGAACATTATCACGATTGTAAACAACAATGCCAACAATGTAACAGGGCTTATCTTGGGAATAAACTTTTGGTAATACCAATCCATGCCTTTGTTATTAACCAGAATTAAACGAGTCGAAAATCCAAGAATAAACGGTATTCCTAAGTAAATGCCTACGCTTTTCGCAATCTCGGACATCGTGATTTGCTGGACGGCGTCGGTTGTTTCAATCCCTACCCATTCTGGGAACACGGATAAAAAGAAATAAGCATATACGGAAAAGAAAAGGACTTGAAAAATGCTGTTAAAAGCGACCAGACCGGCCGTATATTCATTACTTCCTCCTGCGAGTTCGCTCCAAACCAAGACCATAGCGATACATCGTGCAAGACCTATCATTATCAGCCCGTACATATATTCAGGGTAATTATGCAGAAAGACGATCGATAGGGTGAACATCAATATTGGGCCAACGATCCAGTTCAACAAAAGTGACAATATCAAGACTTTCTTATCTTTGAAAACTTTTCCTAATTCTTCATATTTAACCTTTGCCAAAGGTGGGTACATCATCAGGATAAGCCCGACCGCCAAAGGAATATTTGTCGTTCCGACTTCAAAATTACTCCAGAAATCCACGATACCGGGATATATGTAGCCTAATCCTACACCGATAAACATTACTAAAAAGATCCATACCGTCAAATAACGGTCTAAAAAAGCAAGTTGTTTCATAATCACTCTTTCTTTATTTCAGAAACATAGAACTGGTAAAAACGATCTTTAATGTCATTTCGTACCCTTATAAATTCACTCCTGATAAAATCCGGTGTTCCGGCCGCATCTGACGGATCGTCAAATCCTATATGCAATCTTTTTCCCACTTCTCCCGTAAAAGCCGGACACGTTTCATTTGCCCCGCCGCAAACGGTTATCACATAATCCCATTTATCATTTATATAATCCGTCACGGAAGTAGGGATATGGATACATAATATCAGTACCCTTATTTTTCTTTCCATGAGATCAAGGCGGCGTTATTGTTTGACAACTCCTTTACTCGGTCGATCCATGACAGTTCCCCTTGTGCCTTAGCCTTTAAAAATGGGTTTTGAGTATCAACCAAAGACAGACAGGAATTTATAGCCCACCATTTGTTCTCAATACCCGCTCTATGCAAATCCTGCTGTAGACGTTCCGCTTCAAAAACCGGGGTTGTTTCCGGAAGTGTCACGATAACGACTTCCGTTTCTTTGGGGTTGCGCAAGCGTGGCAGCAAGTTTGCCACCGCTCCTGTGATCTCTCCCTGTGTTCGTTCCACTTCCTTGTGGTAGCTTTGCGTTGCGTCCAGCAATAACAAGGTGTGTCCGGTCGGGGCTGTATCTATTACCACGATCTCCGTATCTGCTTTTTCCACTATATCGGCAAAAGCCTTGAACACCGCAATTTCCTGGGTACACGGAGAACGTAAATCTTCTTCGATATATTCCATATCTTCGGCCGTCATTTTGTTCTCCCTGGCTTTTGCCCTTACCTCGTTTTTATAAGCCTCCAAAACTTCGGCTTCGTCGATTTTGCTTATGTCGATCTCTGCTTTTATGGCAAGGTCATAGTTCAAATGATTAGCCGGATCTGTCGTCGTCAAATGTACTTTTGCTCCACGTTCTTTTAATTTCAGGGCGATATTTGTTGCTACGGTCGTTTTTCCTACACCGCCTTTTCCCATTGTGAAAATAACCCGTTTTCCGGAAGAAAAAAGATCATCTACCAAATCATCCAGATTTTTTTCGCCCTCTAAAGGCTTATAGTCACCTTCCGGAATGATATTATCGCTTGATAACATTTTACGGATATTCTCAATATTTGACAGGTTATAGGAACGTAGCGGAACGCTATACATCGGATAACCTTTTAATTCTTCTGGAATATTATGTAATGCGGAATTTTGTCTTTCACTTAACAACCTGGTGACATTGTCGTTATCATCGGAATGCTGTAATACCCCATTTATTATAAGTATCTGATTTTTTATACCAAGCAAATTAAGTTCATGTGAAGAACGTGCCGCCTCTTTTAATGGCGCAAGGTCCGGCCGGGCAACCAGTACCAAGCTGGTTACTTTTTCATCGGATAAGGTGCTTACTGCCTGTTTATAAATTCCTTTTCTTTCCTCCAACCCTGACAACTGGCCTAAGCAAGACGCGCCATGTGTGCTCTCACTGATAAACGTACTCCAGGCAGACGGAAGTTGCAACATTCTTAGGGTATGCCCTGTTGGTGCTGTATCAAAAATGATATGATCGTATTCCCTTTGTTTGGCTTCATCGGTAATAAAGTCCGAAAATTCATTGAATGCTGCGATCTCCACCGTACAAGATCCGGAAAGTTGTTCTTCCATATTTCGGATTACACTTTCCGGCAATTTCCCACGATAGGGGGAAATCACGCTTTCCCGGTATTCTGCGGCGGCCTTTTCCGGATCAAGGTTTACAACCACGAGGCCAGGAACTTCGGATATATCCGTACCATGCCCGTTTAATTCCTGCCCGAACACATCTTGCAGGTTAGAGGCCGGATCTGTACTTATCAACAATATTTTTTTGCCAAGATCCGCAAGGCCGACAGCCGTAGCGCAAGCGATAGAAGTTTTACCTACACCACCCTTACCTGTGAAAAACGAATACTTTGTCAGTTGTATATCGGATAAATTAAAATTCTTCATAATCTCATTATTTAATAATTGGAACAATATCTAAATTAACCCCCGTCCATTCGCTTAATTGCTTGTTGGTTGGATAACTCTTTGTAACCACGATTTCGCCCTCTACTATGGTAATCGGCAGACCGTCCGCACCCTCTTTCATCAAATAGTCATTAACTGTTTTATTGCTGACATAAAGCTGCGGTTCATCCCGTAAATTATGGCGTTCAACAGTGATTCCTTGTCTTTTGAGAGTTTCCAGAACTGCCGCAATCCTCATAAGATCAGGATTGATATTCGGGCCACACAATCCGGTAGGACAACACATCGCCGGATCAAAAATTTCTATCTTTTTCATATTCTGTTTTATTTTAATTATAAGTAATTGATATATGCGTAATAAATACCGACTGCAATAAACAAAGCGGCAACCACTCTGTTAAACCATTTTTGAAAAATCTGTATGCGGTTATAGAATTTACCTATTCCGGCAACGCTGTACGCCAAGATCCAGGCAACCAGGATAACAGGCAGGCCGGTAGCCACAGCATAGACAACGGGCAAAAGGTAGCCCCCCGGTTCTGTTGCCGACATGGGTATGAGCATCCCGAAATAAAATAGTCCGCTGGTAGGACAAAACGCCAGAGCGAAAAGCACCCCAAGCAAAAGACTGCCTAAATTCCCCTTTAACTTTTCAGTCTTTCCAGTTCCTGAAAAAACAAATTTTGGCAGGTTCAAATGATCTCCGAAAAGCATGAATACCCCTACAAATATCAAGACCGGAGCGATCAGCATCTCACCGTATTTGCTAAATGTAATTCGCAAAACAACGAACAACATTCTTAAAAAAAGGGCTGCTATTCACAGCAAGCACCTTTTTTACAAGCACAATCGCAAAATAATTGGGCGAACAATTGTCTTGCTATCTCCCAGTTTTCACGATTTATGCAATATTTTACTTTGGGCGTTTCTATTTCACCCTGTATCAGTCCAGCATCTTTTAATTCTTTTAGATGCTGGGAAACGGTCGCTTTGGCGATAGGTAACTCATCGTGAATATCCCCAAAATAACAACTTTCTTGTTTGGCAAGAAAATTTAATATCGCTATCCTGGTAGGATGTCCCAAAGCCTTAGCAAAACGGGCAATTTGTTCTTGCTGCTCCATATCTTTAATTCCTCCCTTGTTCTATTTTATTGTTCGCAAATATACGAACAATAAAATAGAACACAAATTATCGTTTGTTTTTTAACGAACATTTATAATACAGATTTGAACCATCCGTACCGATCTCTATACTGTTTTTGCGGACTTTATCCCATATAATAATAAAAGCAGGCAAAAAAAGAATGATATTCCATTTATATTTTCGCCTGCTTTTGATGAATACGGTTATATTTTTATATACTGTCAATTGTCCGGATTGAAATTCTTATCATACTCCAATAGGTATTTCGCCATCGCCGGATCGTTGAAGTCAACCTTGGACAGTCCCGTATCCAGTTTTCGGATCATCTCCCGGTCTGTTTCTGTCAGTTCGAAACTCTCAATGTCCAGATTCTCTGTCATACGTAACGTATGTACCGATTTGGGAATCGCTACAATACCTTCACCCGTCAAGAAATTTAGAGCGACCTGGGCACTGGTCTTGCCATATTTCGCCCCGATATTTTTCAGCGTTTCATTTGTGAAAATCCGGTCTGTGCCTTGCGCCAGTGGCCCCCAGGCCATCAGACGCGTTCCGTAATCCTTTATCAGTTCTCTCATTCTGGCCTGCTGGGAAAACACGTGCGTCTCCAACTGCAGGACGGCGGGTTTGATTTCCATGTTTTCCGCCAGATCAACAAACCGGGCATCATAGAAATTGCTCAAGCCTATGGCCCGGACTTTGCCGTCCCTGTATGCCTTTTCCATTGCCCGGTATGTCCCATAGTAATCGCCAAAAGGCTGGTGAACGAGCAGCAGGTCGATATAATCGGTACGGAGTTTGCGGAGCGATTCGTCTATGCTCCGTGCCGCCTTCTCCTCACCCGCGTTGGAGATCCATACTTTTGTGGTCAGAAACAATTCTTCACGCGGTATGCCGCATTTGCTGATTGCCGCACCTACGCCCTCCTCGTTATAATATGCCTGTGCCGTATCAATCAGGCGATAGCCAAGCCGGATGGCTTCCGACACGCAGTGCTCACATTCTTGCGGGCCAACCAAAAAGACACCATAGCCCAGCATCGGCATCTTAATGCCATTGTTCAATTCGATAGTATTCATATCAGTCATGTATTTTATGTGTACCTATTCCTCTTACTGTCGGCAGGTCCATGTCGTTGTAAATCGGACTTTTCCCTGTATCCAGTCCGGTTATGTCCTTCATTTCTTCATCTGTAAGCGTAAAATTAAAGATATTCAGGTTTTCCATCATACGCTCTTTACGGACACTTTTCGGAATGACCACCACACCTCTTTGGTTCAGCCAGCGAAGAATGACCTGTCCCACCGTCCTTCCGTGCTTCTCAGCGATGGTTTTCAGAACCGGATGTTGGAATATGCCATTCTTGCCCTCTGCGAACGGTGCCCACGCTTCATGCTGTATGCCTTCTTGCTGCAGAAAGACATTGGCTTCCTTTTGCTGGAAGAAAGGATGCGTTTCTATCTGGTTGACGGCAGGTTTCACCTCGTTGTGCAGAAAGAGATCCTGCAAACGTTCGTTTCCGAAACTGGTCACCCCAATGGCGCGTACGCGTCCCTCTTTATACAATTTTTCCGCTGCTCTCCATGCCGCATAATAATTGCCATACGGTTTATGCAGCAGATACAAATCCAGATAGTCCAGCCCGAGCTGTTTCATTGAGTTGTCAAAGGCCCGAAGGGTGTCTTCATATTCATAGTCCTGCACCCATAGTTTGGTGGTAACGAACAAATCTTCGCGTTTCAGCCCGCTGTGCCGTATGGCATCGCCTATCGGTCTCTCGTTGAAATAGGCCGCGGCTGTGTCGATCATCCGGTAGCCGGCTTCGAGTGCGTCTGTTACGACCCTTTCCGTCTCGTTCTCGGGAATCTGGAAAACCCCGAATCCTATGGCCGGCATTATCACTCCATTGTTCAATCTTACTTCTTTCATCGTCATATTGTTTTTGATTTACAGGCGCAAAGTTATAAGAATCATACAGATACATTGTTACAATATACGGTGAGAGATTTTCACTTTTCGTGGTTTTTGTCTATATTTGTATCCGGCAAATATGAAGAGAATGGAACAGGTGATTTGGGATAAAATATACTTTGGGGATTCCATTAATGATTGCGACCCCCAAAAGCAGTTCGGCCATATTCTGCATATCCTCTGCATGGAAGGAAGCATGAGTTTTGTTTTTCACGATGTGAGGTACAATATAGCCAAGGGCGACTATGTCATCTTGCCCAACCGTTCCTTGGCCTGCTCTTTCTCGGAGTCCTCCGACTTTGACGCCATTATTATGAGTCTTTCCGAATCATTTGTCACCTCAATGGCCCTGCGTAGCAATTACGGCATTATCGGACACTTGTCACTATTGCAGAATCCGGTGATGAGACTTTCGGAAAACGACTTCCGGAAATGTCGTACCGACATGTCGCGCCTTCGTGAACGGCTGAATGACCGGGAACACCTTTTTCGGGAAGAAATGCTGGGGCATCTTTTGCTTGCGCATATCCTCGACCTGTACGATATTCACGCGCGGGGGCGGAAACCGGAACCGATACCGGAAAGGGCGATATCCCTTTTGCGGCAATTCATTGAAATGCTTTATCAAGGAGAATATGTCCGGCATCGTGATTTGTCTTATTATGCGTCGCATCTTTGCATTACGCCTCATTACCTTTCGGAAATATGCAAAAAGGTGGGCGGCGAGCCTGCGTCTTACTGGATAGACCGTTTTACGCTTCACGAGGTCATCCGTTGTTTGAATCGGAAGGAGCTCCCATTAACGGAAATCGTAGAGCGGATGAATTTCTCATCCCTCTCTTATTTCAGCCGATATGTACAGAAGCGTATAGGGGTTTCACCGTCGGAATACCGGAGCAATCGCACATCGGAAATAATAGAGGACAGCCAGATGTATTCTATCTCATTTTAAAGCTGGTCTCTTATGGTACTATAAGTAACGGTCTACTTCTATGTGTATGACCGATTATTGCCAATCAGCTTATTGTTTCACGTATATTCAAATGCTCATATGGGGATTTACAAGCATTTCCTCTGCCTGTTGATCACTTCAGTTTCCGTTATACCCACCAGGGAACGAAGCATGTTCATATCAGAACCGGAAGGTTGGATTCTAAATCCGGACTGTATTTCGAGTTTTTTCTCTATATAGCTATTAATATAGTCTGATATATAATTCTTTGTGAAACGGATAAAGACATATCGACAGTGATTGTTTATTATAAATCGGTATGCCCGTTCCGGCGGAATCAGATACAGGTCTCCTGCCATATATCCGTGACATTCTTTCTCATCCCCCAACGTGTACGCATGGAATTTTCCGCTTCCATCCAGAATATAGACTATCTCAAAGAAGATTACTCCTCCAACATCCCTTCCAAATAACGGTCGGGAGCTAACCCTATACTCTGGAGGAATCCCGCCAGAGCGCTATATGTTAAACTATTCTCCGACAAGTTCACCAAGGCAATCCGGCGGAGACATCCGAACGGGATCGCATAATCCACATAAGGGACCAAGTTATCCCCTATAAAATCATACTCAGCTTCTACCGGATCACAAAATTGCACAAGCCGCCATTCTTGTTCGGAAACCCAACGAGGTTCCCGAACTTCCAGACAGGCATTACAAAGCATCGAGAAGAAACATGAATCCCGCTTGAATCCGGTATGCTCTTCATCGTAAAAAAATTTGTCATACTCCCACTTCATCTGCGAAACAAACGCGTTCAGATTCTCCTCCTCATTATATTTGCAACGAAGCAAGTATTTTTCCTCCGACAAACTATACTCACCTAGTGCCCCGTAATCGAAAGTCAGCCGCAAACAGGAGGTATCCTTTTCCTTCACACCGGAAGGGATTTCCAAGTTCTGGTAAAGGGAAAGAGCGTACATCTCCATCTCCGGTCCGATAAGCATCCGCCGGTTCTCCCGGAAAAAAGGAATATTTTGTTTGCTAAACTCTTGTTTGACACCATTTCGTACTTCATGCAACACAATCGAACGGCGAAGCAGGGACAAACCGTATCCGATTACTTCGTCCGACTTGGCATACAACAAATTAGGAACATGCAAGGTGAATGTTTCCGGCGTCTTCGACTCCTTGCATCCGCGAACAAAGGATTCTATTGAAACATAGGAATATAAATCCATCTTTTATGATTTTTTTGGACGCCAAATATACAATTTATATTAGAGATTATCTACCTTTGTTAAAACTTTTATAAACTACATAAAACCAATAAAACAAAATGAAACGTCGTGATTTCCTTAAGACCAGTGTTGTAGCAGGTGTAGCCTTATCTCTGAATTTTGAAGGATTACAGGCTGCTCTCTCCTCGAATACAGTAGCGGTAGAGCAAGCACCCGATCTGGTAGCAGTAATGGGCGGTGAACCGGCAGTCATGCTCGACAAAGCCTTAGAAGCGCTTGGCGGCATCGGCAAATATATCAAAAAAGGGCAGAAAGTCGTTATCAAGCCCAATATCGGCTGGGACCGTACACCGGAACTGGCCGGTAATACCAATCCTGAATTGATAAAGGCCCTCGTAAAGAAATGTTTCGAAGCTGGAGCCGAAAAGGTAACGGTATTCGACCACACGTGCGACAACTGGCAAAAATGTTACGAGACAAGCGGCATCGCCGCCGCCGTAAAAGAAGCAGGTGGTATCATCATGCCAGGCAACGACGAAAAATATTTCAAAGAAGTAGACATTCCCGATGGCGTGACACTGAAAAAAGCCAAGATACACGAGTCACTGATCGAAGCGGACGCCTGGATCAATGTACCCATCCTGAAGAACCACGGAGGAGCCAAGCTGTCATGCGCAATGAAGAATATGATGGGGATCGTCTGGGACCGCCGCTTCTTCCACCAGAACGACTTGCAGCAATGTATCGCCGATATCTGTACCTGGAAGAAGAAACCGGTTCTGAACATCGTGGATGCCTACCGCATGATGCATCAGAACGGTCCGCAAGGAAAAAGTGCAGCTGACGTGGCTACGTTGAAATCGATGATTGTTTCTCCGAATATCGTCGCCGTCGATACGGCCGCCCTCGCTCTGTTCAACCAGGTAAAGAAATTGGATATGGCTGCCGTTGGACATTTGAGCAAAGGGGAAGCTCTTAAATTAGGTTCTACCGATCTGAAAAAAATAAACATCAAACGTATTAAGATCTGATGAAGAAACGGAATTATCTAAAGGGATTGAGAGTTTTGCTCGCAATCCTCTTTTTTGTACCCATACTTTTGTTTTTCGTAGACTTTTCAGGAGTTTTACCGGATAGTGTACATCGTTTGCTGCATCTGCAACTGATGCCGGCCTTGTTGGGAGGAATGGTCGGTCTGATCGTGTTCCAATTCTTGCTGGCACTGGTATTCGGACGTATTTATTGTTCCACGATATGTCCGGCAGGCGTATTCCAGGATATCATCAACCGTCTATTTTGCATCGGTAAGAAAAAGAAGAAAGGAAGCCGTCGGTTTACTTACCACAAGCCGATGAACCGGCTACGCTACGTACTGCTGGTAATTACGGCAGTCATGGCTGTTTTCGGTCTTAGCGAATTGTGCCTGCTCTTAGACCCGTACAGCAACTTCGGACGTATTGCGGCAAGTCTGTTCCGTCCGATCGTGATGTGGGGGAATAACATACTCGCCGACCTGCTGATGAAAGTGGACAACTACTCGTTGTTCCATGTGACAATCAGTACCGTGACGGCTTCCGGTCTGATCGCAGCAACCATCGCATTGCTTGTTTTCATCGTCATGACTGTTTTCCGCGGACGATTGTTCTGTAATACGATCTGCCCTGTCGGAGCTTTGTTGAGTCTTTTCTCGCGCTACTCGTTCTTCCGTATAACTTTCGATAAGGAAGCCTGTACGCATTGCGGGAATTGCGAACATACCTGCAAGGCGGAAGCGATCGACAGCAAAAACCTGACGATCGATACATCCCGTTGCGTAGATTGTTTCAATTGTGTTTCTTCCTGTGCCAAAGGCGGCTTGCAGTATCGTCTACAATTTCCGGGTATGAAACAGGAGGAGACAGTCGATACCCAAGCTGTAAAGGAATTATATTCCAGCCAACTGACAGTCGCCAACAGCCGCCGTACATTTCTGGCCACAAGTGCAACCATTGCCGCCTCGCTGCCGATCGCATCTGCGATTGCCGAAGGAGGAAAAGGGAAAATGAACAGAAAAGGCAGAAAGAAGTGGCCTCCCCTCACGCCTCCGGGTTCTATCAGCCTGGAACGTTTCAAAGACAAATGTACAGGATGCCAGATATGTGTCGTCCGCTGTCCGAGCCAGGTCTTGCGCCCGACAGGATTGGAATACGGTTTAGATTATATGTTGAAACCACGTCTGGCCTATATCAGCAGTTATTGCAACTACGAGTGCACAGTCTGTTCCGATGTATGCCCTACCGGTGCGATCAAACCTCTGACTATCGAAGAGAAGACAACGACACAGGTCGGCATTGCCACTTTCTTCAAAGGCCGTTGTGTTGTTAATACGGAAGAGAAAGACTGCGGTGCCTGTGCAGAACATTGCCCGACCCAGGCCGTACACATGGTTCCTTACAAAGGAACACTGACAATCCCGCAGATCAACCCTGACCTTTGTATCGGATGCGGCGGATGCGAATCGATCTGTCCGGTACGCCCAATGCGTGCCATCATCGTCAAATCGAACGTTGAGCACAAATTCGTCGAAAAGCCTAAAGAAGAGGAAATCAAAGAAATCGAGGTAGACGATTTCGGTTTCTGATTAACGATATATAACCGACTATATTATGAGGCCTTATTTGTGAAAGTAAGGCCTTTTCTTTATCTTTGCAGCCATGAAATTCGAATTACAACATAACGACACAAAATCAAATGCAAGGGCGGGTCTGATTACCACTGATCATGGAGTAATTGAAACGCCTATTTTTATGCCGGTCGGCACACAGGGCACAGTTAAAGGCGTCCACATGACCGAGTTGGAAGAAGATATCAACGCACAAATCATTTTAGGAAACACATACCATTTATATCTCCGTCCCGGATTGGAAATATTGGAACAGGCAGGCGGATTGCACAAATTCAACACATGGAATCGGCCAATCCTGACAGATAGCGGTGGTTTCCAGGTTTTTTCTCTTTCCGAAAACCGCAAGTTGCATGAGGAAGGCGCCATGTTCCGCTCACATATCGACGGCTCCAAGCATCTGTTTACCCCGGAAAAGGTTATGGATATCCAGCGGATCATCGGGGCGGATATCATTATGGCTTTCGATGAATGTTGTCCGGGCGATGCCGATTATGAATACGCGAAAAAGTCCCTCGGTCTGACGGAACGTTGGCTGGACCGTTGTTTCGAACGTTTCAACTCTACAGAGCCGAAATACGGTTACCAGCAAAGTCTTTTCCCGATTGTACAAGGTTGTGTTTATCTGGAACTGCGCCGAAAGGCAGCCGAGAATGTAGCGGAAAAGGGCGCTGACGGCAATGCGATCGGTGGCCTGGCAGTAGGCGAACCAACAGAGAAGATGTACGAGATGATCGAAGTAGTCAACGAGATCCTGCCGAAAGACAAGCCTCGTTACCTAATGGGAGTCGGCACACCGATCAATATTTTAGAGGGGATTGAACGGGGTATCGATATGTTCGACTGCATCATGCCGACGCGCAACGGACGTAACGGACAGATATTTACCCGCTTCGGCACGATCAATATGCGTAATAAGAAATGGGAGAACGACTTCTCTCCTATCGATCCGGATGCTCATTCGGCTATCGACACGCGCTACAGCAAGGCGTATCTACACCATTTGATCAAAGTGAATGAGATGTTAGGACTTCAACTGGCATCAATTCATAACCTCGCGTTTTACCTATGGCTCGTAAAAGAGGCACGCAAACATATTATTGCCGGCGATTTCACGACCTGGAAGAGTGAAATGGTCCGTCAATTATCAAACCGGTTATAAGCAAACTATCACATGAAATTCAAACTGAAACGGATAGACTGGTATATCATCAAGCAATTCTTAGGTACTTATATCTTTGCGATTGCCCTGATTATCGCTATCTCGGTCGTCTTCGATATAAATGAGAAGATCGACAAGTTCCTGAGTCCGGACGTACCGTTGAAAGCGATTGTCTTCGACTATTACATGAACTTCATCCCGTATTTCGCGAACCTGTTCAGTCCGTTGTTTACTTTCATTGCCGTTATCTTCTTCACCTCAAAGTTAGCAGACAATTCAGAAGTGATCGCAATGTTGGCGAGCGGGATGAGTTTCCGGCGTCTGATGTTGCCTTACGCGATTTCGGCAGGGATCATTGCACTCAGTACGTTTGTGCTGAACGCTTATATCATTCCGCCTGCCAACGCCACGCGTATCGACTTCCAAAACAAATATATCAAGAATAAGAAGGTAGACTATGTCCGTTCCGCCCAATTGGAGATCGAGCCGGGCGTAATCGCCTATTTCGACCGCTACGACGCGCGTTCCGGGATGGGATACCGTTTCTCTTTGGAACACTTCGAGGACAAGAAGATGATTTCACGCCTCACGGCAAACTCCATCAAATACGATTCGCTATACAATTGGACGCTGATCGACTACATGATCCGCGACTTCGACGGGATGCGCGAACATATCACCGAAGGGAGCCGCATGGACACCACATTGACAATCGTCCCTTCGGACTTCCTGATCTCTGTCAATGACTGCGAGACGATGACTTCTTCCGAACTGTCCACGTATATCGACCGTCAGAAGAAAAGAGGGATCGGCAATATCCAGACGTTCCAGATCGAATACCACAAACGTTTTGCCGCCATCATGGCCGCCTTCATCCTGACCTCCATCGGAGCCTCGCTCTCTTCCCGCAAGATCAAAGGAGGCATGGGGTTGAACATCGGCATCGGACTGGCCTTGAGTTTCTCCTACATCCTCTTCACCACCGTCACATCGACCTTCGCCATCAACGGCAGCCTCAGCCCCGCTATGGCCGCCTGGATTCCGAATATATTGTATACGTTTATCGCGATTTATTTGTACCGGAAGGCACCGAGATAAGAAATATTTTGCAAAACCAACCATCATACTATCATAATCGTCCGTATATTGTTTTAAAACAGTGTGTTATGACATGACAGTTGCCGTTTTATACTATCATTCATCTGTCATAACCATCATGGAAAAAAAACGATAATATTCTGTGTATCAATCAACAATAAAAACAGAAACCGTCCGGGAATAGATGCAAAACAGGTTAAAATAGCTTCATTTTTCATCAAGACAGGCTTTTCTTTTGCCAAAAAAGGCTTGGATAGCCGCTTAAGACCCGGGTGTAAGCACCACGGAGACCCGAGTGAGGGAGAGGTGCAGATCCGGGTCTGTGCAAAGCCTTTCCGTGGATGCGTGGATGTTTATCCGCCATGCTGGGAGTGTTTTTATGTCTCGTTTTTGCATTTTGTCCGGCAAAAAAGGCCGTTTTATTATAGAAAACGACCTCGTTTTGTCGACGGCCATTTGGGCTTAAATAAATGCAAACAGCCCATTATCAATCATATAAGTAAATCAGCAAGTAAAAAGCATGATAGATGCATGATGGTAGAATGATAGTGGAAAACAGCAACTGTCATACTTTAATATATTGTGTAACAACAGCTAATAACCAAAAATGATAGTATGATGGTTGGTTTGCGAAATTTTCATGAAAGAAGAGAGGTGATCCCGAATAGTAATTTTTGGTGCGGTTACCCTGATTACCTTTAGAGTTTTCCAAAAGCAACAGGCAGCTCTTTTCGCTAAAACCCTCGTTTAAGACAGGTTTCATCCCATCTGAACGGTTTTGAGGAATGTCGAAGGCGCCGGGCATCCGGTGTCAAAAGGAATACCGGATAAAGGCTCACGCCAAGCATACAAAAAAAGAGGATACATAGTCTCGATGTATCCTCTTTTCCTTTAAATTTAATGAATTACTTAATCAATTTCAATCCAACTTCAAACTTAGTTGTCTTTTCCATCGCTTCGGGGAAGGCTTTCAGTATTGACTTAACCAATTGTCCCATTCCGTTTAAAGCGTCATCTCCGATAAGTTCAGCCAACGTAGGCAATAAAGGAGCGATCTGGCTAACTAAAGCTTTGTCAATATAGACACGGGCTGACTTGCCATCAGAAGCGATTTCATAATTAACAGGAATGCCATTCTGCAATAAAGCCATAATTTGTTCCAAAGGATCTATAGCAGCCTTACTCTTCAAACTTCCCATGATCTTAGTTATATCCAAGAAGACAAGTATTTGCTTATCCGTCACATTATAGGAAGCATATCCTGGTTCCGATGTTTCCCAAACAGGTGTGACAGGCTTGCTCAAATCCACTCCCGCTTTAGAAATAGAAGCAACAATCTGCCCGTCTTCCTGGAACGTAACACTCTGAAGGACCTGTACCAAAGCGATACTCCCAAAACCTTCAGCTATATTAGGAATAGAAGTCACAGGTAAAAAACCAAGCATAGTGCCTTCAGCAGCTTCCCAAACCATAGACACAGGACCTGATACAAAAGTTTCACTCTCGTCTTTTGCTATTTCAGCCAATTTCCAAGTACCTGCAATAGGAGCTGTTATTTTCAAAGTTGCATCCAAAGTCAAAACACCGGCTTCAACGGTTCCTTTTGCAGAGACAGTTCGCAAGTCATTCGTGTTGCTTCCTTCCAATGCATAGCTTTCACCTGTCTTGACCATTTTGGCTTCAATCTTGACTTCTGCTTCACCCGGAATCAAATTCGCCAACGTAATAGTTGCCTGTTCAGCCGAACTTGCATCTACTTTTACAGATTGGTCAGCGACTTCAGTGCCTCCCATCGTCAATTTCAATGTTTCTGCCGTATAAGTCGCAGAAATAGCCTTCCAGCCGTCATCAGTCTTATTGTCATCATCGTCACTACAAGCAGTGAAGAAACTCAATGCACAAAGCATCGTAAACACAAAAAATAGATTTTTCTTCATAATCTTCTTTTTAAATTATACATAAAAACAGAGCGAAGATAAGTAATCTTAATGAGACATACAACACAAAAAAGTTAATGCCGGTTATTCCGAAAAAATAACCGGCATTATCATAAAAATAGACAATTCAATCGATAAAATTGAATCAATTATACAAGATTATTTCTTGACTTCAGACAACGCTCCCGCCGCTTTCAGATATCCGACATAATTCAAGTAGAGTTGAAAATGGGCATCGACCTGTGTTTCATAAGCCTGCTGCCACAAAGCCTGCGCTTCGAGATAGTCCGAGAGTGTCTCCAAGCCCACTTCGTACTGGCTTTTACTGACCTTCATGTTTTCTTCGGCCTGGAGGAGAGAACGGTCGGAAAGTTCGCTTTCCAGCCGGGCTTCGTCGAGGTTATTGGCGGCTTGTGTCAGTTCCAACATCATTTGTTCGTTCATGTTTTCCTGTTCCAGGCGGGATTGCATCAGCTTGGCTTTGGCGGCACGCACCTTATTACTTCGCTCGCCGAAATGGAAAAGCGGGATGCTCACGTTCAGCAAGACGGAGAAACAGCCTTTGTCCATCAACATCTGGTCGTTCAGTTCAAAGCCATGTACATAATCATAAGACCCCATGATGCCGACTTTGGGCAACAGCTCGCTACGGTTCAGCCGTACCTGCTGCCCGGCGATCTCGACCTGTTTATCCAAGATGGCATATTCGGGACGGGCACTGATATCGGAAACCTGGACATCCATCCCCTTTTCGACCGCCGGATAATCGCCGGAAATACGGATATCGGAGACAAGCGGTTTCCCGATCAGATGACAAAGATTCATAGTCGCCAACCGCAGGGCGTTCTCTGCTTTACGGATGGAGAGTTCGCTTTCGTTCAGCTTCACCTGCACTTTCAAGACATCGTTCTGCGGTTTCAGGCCATGTTTGTAAGCGCTCTCGACATTCGACAGCAGTTCCCGGAGCACAGCGTTATATTTATCCGCCACCTTTTTCATCTCCTGCGCCTTCACGACCAGAGCATAGGCTTTGTCTGTTTTGAGGATCACTTCCGTCGCCGTCAGCGCCTCGTTCATCTCGGCCATCTCTTTCCCCAAGACAGACATCCGGTAGGCAGCCCGGATCTTACCGCCCATATAAAGCGGCTGCTCAACCCGGATTCCGCCCATGTAAACTGTCCCGACTTTATAATCGAGATTGATACCGGGGAAATGGGTATAAATGCCTGTCGGGACCAAGTTCCCGGCTGCATCATACAGAATGACGGGCATTTTGCCACCTTCAATTCCGAATCCGCCGTCCGCCGTACTGTAAAGGCCCATCCCGTTAGCGGTAAAGTTCGGGAAGAAGTTCCCTTTATAGCTTTTCATCGTGTACAAGGCACTTTCGGTCTGTTTCACCGATGCCGCCATTTCCTTATTATATTGCAGCGCCATTTCCCGGCACTGCTGCAAGCTCAACGTCTCCTGCGCGAAAAGAGACGACGGGCAGAGAATAGACAACAGGATAATAGATATTTTCTTCATCAGTCTACATGTTTAATATGAAAGAATAATGCGTATAGGACAGGAATAAAAACGAGTGTGATCACCGTTCCGAACAGCAGGCCGCCCATAATGGATGCTGCAAGCGAACCGAACATGGCGTCGGTCAGCAACGGGATCATCCCTAAGATCGTGGTCAAGGCCGCCATCATCACCGGCCGCAGACGGCTCTGGGCACTGTCGATCAAGGCAGTGACCGGCTCCGTCCCCTGCCCGATCTGCAAAGTGATCTCGTCCATCAGCACGATACCGTTCTTTATGATCATTCCTATCAACCCCAATGTCCCGACAATGGCGACAAAGTTGAACGTCTTGCCGGTCACCAACATCGTCATCACCACTCCGACAAATACCATCGGGATACTGCAGAAGATGATAGCCGGCTTGCGGTAATCCTTGAACAGCATGATCAAGATCGCGATCATCAGGATAATGGCCAGCGGAAAATTCTTGAACAGATACTTCATGGACTGGTCGCTGGCGTTCTTCTCACCCTGCCATTGCAGCGAATAGCCTGCGGGGAGTTCGATCTGCTCCAACTTTTCCGCGACTGCCAATCGTGCTTTTTCCGTCTCGACACCCGGCACGGGAGAGCATTGCACGCGCTGGCTGCGTTGTCCGTTGTAGCGAGGAACAACCGGGTCCTCCCATCGCACGTCAATTCCCTTGCTGATCTGTTTCAACGGCGTGCTGCCCATCAGGCTTTCGATCAGTTCTTCCTTCGATAGTGTCCCGGCTTTCAGTTTCACCATGTTTTCTTCGTTCAGCAGGCCGTTCAGCGAAGGGAGCGTCGAAAAGACCTGCGTGTTTCCTAAATCCTCGATCGGCCGTCCCTGCCCGTCCAGGCATTTCAGGTAAATATTGTTTTTATGGATGCCTTCGTAGAAAGAACCGATAGGTATACCGCCTGTAGCTGTCAGTAACGAAAGGCTCACGTCGCTGCGGCTCAATCCCAACGCACGGGCGGCCGGTTGGTCGTACTCGATTGTCAGGACCGGAACCTGCGGTTCCCAGTCGGTCGTGATCAGGCAGACTTCCGGCGTATTCTCCATAATATGTCGTGCACTGTCCGCCAAACGATGCAGGACGGCAGGATCAGGTCCTAAGAATTGGGCCTCGATGGGATATTTTTTAAACATCAGGTTATAACGTTTCAACTTGACGTAAGCATCCGGATACTGCCGTGTCAGGTACTCTTGTATCTCGTCGATATTTTCGACTAGCTCGTCGGGAGATGTAAAGTCAATGATCAACTCCCCATAGGCCAGCGAAGGATTGGCAATGCTTCGCACCAGGTTGTAACGTCCCGGCGTCCCACCGATGGAAGCTGTCACGTTCGTGATCTCCTTCCGGGTTTTCAGATAAGCTTCTATCTCTTTCAGGTCATTCGCCACACGGGTAGAATTATTGCCCTCCGGAAGTTTGTATTCCATATACAACTGATCGTACACCATATCGGGGAAGAATCCCTGGCGCAGGAACCGATAGCTATAGGCGGACAAGAGCAACAAAGCGACCATCGTCAGCGTAAAGCCAAGGCGGTGCGACAAACCGAAACGCAAAGCAGCCCGCAAGATGGCATATATCTTACCTTTATATACACGCTTGCCGGAATTATCGTTTTCCACCGCCGGATGTAACCGCCTGTTTGCCATCAAGGGAACGTGGAGCAATGCCAACACCCAGCTCAGCAACAGTGAAACGGCCAGTACGATAAACAGGTCACGCGTATAAACGCCTGCCGTATCCGGCGACATATAAATCGGCAGAAAGGCTATGATAGCGATCAACGTCGCTCCCAACAACGGCATCGCCGTCTGCCGTCCGATAGCGGTCATCGCCTCCATCCTATCTTTCCCGGCTTTCAAGTCCACCAATATGCCGTCGATAATCACAATAGCATTGTCTACCAGCATCCCCATCGCCAGCACGAAAGCCGCCAGAGAGACACGCTGCATCGTTCCCCCGGCGAATTGCAGGAAAAGAAATGATCCGAAAACAGTCACCACCAAACTGATGCCGATAATCAGGCCACTCTTGAACCCCATCGCCAGCATCAGGATAAACACGACGATGACGACGGATTCGATCAGGTTGATGACGAACGTTCCCAGCGAATCCCCCACACGCTCGGGCTGATAGAATATTTTATGGCAATCTACTCCGGCCGGCAGACGGTTATCTTTCAACTCCGCCAGCTTCGCTTCCACGGCTTTGCCGACCTTCACGATATCCGAACCGCTCGAAGCAGCTACCAAAATGCCGATAGAGCGCTCCTGATTATAGAACATCTCGTTACGGGTTGGATCTTCATACCCCTTTTCGATCAAGGCTATGTCGCGCAGACGCAATTGGTCGTCGTCATGGCCCTGGATAAACATCTTGCCGATGTCGTCCACCGTTTTGAAACGATCGTTCACCGTCACTCGGATGCGGTTGTCCCCGTTATCATAGTAACCACTATAGGTTGTCTCGTTTTGTCCGTTCAAGGTAGCCAGGACTTCGGCCGGTTTCACGCCAAGGTTGGCCATGCGGTCCTGCAACAGGGAGATATTGATACATTCGGAACGTTCCCCATATATATCCACCCGGTCCACTCCTTCTATTTCGACTACTTCCCGTTTGATCAGTTCGGCATAATCAGCCATCTCCCTATCGGACAGTCCATCGCCCGTCAATGCGTAGAACATGCCGAACACCTTGCCGAAATCGTCTTGTACGATCGGTGTATTAGCTCCGGAAGGAAGCAAAGCGGAGGCATCGTTGACTTTCCGCCTGAGAAGGTCCCAATGTTGCTCCACGTCATCGTCCTTGACGGTGGTCAGCAGTTCGACCTGGATCAAGGACAGATCATTGAACGAATAGCTTTCGACATTATCGACATTGTCCATCTTACGGATACTTTTCTCGAGCACATCCGTCACTTCCAACTCTACCTGATGGGCCGATGCACCCGGATAGGTAGTTGCCACCATTGCCAGCTTTACCTTGATCTCCGGATCTTCCAGCTTACTCATTTGATAGCAGGCCAAAGCTCCGCCCGCCAACAAAACCGCAACCAGAAAATAGACCAGGTTCCGGTTCTGAAATCCCCATTTGCTTATATCCATCACAACAATCCTCCTACATTCGTTTTAGAACCGGTGGCCAAAGGCCGGACATTTTCTCCATCTTCAATATGATGCACGCCGGAGGCAACCACGATTTCACCGGCATGCAGCGTATCGGAAACAACCATCGCACGTCCGTCGGACAACAGGCGCAGAACCGTCACCTCGCGGCTATGGACTTTCCCCGCGGACGGATCATAGACAAACACGTACGTTTTACCATCCTTTTGCAGAAGTGCCCCGCTCGGAACGAAAACAGGCTGTGAATCAATCTCATTGCAGTAGATCGTGACCATCGTATTCATTCCCGGTGAAGGGAGAGGTAACTTACCCGGAACCATTTGCAGGCGCATCGTGTACAGTTGGTTCGCATTGGCTTTCGGAGTGACGCTGATCAATTTCAAAGGATAGTTTTCTCCCGGATAGAGGTCGAACGTGCAGTGGTAGCCATCAAACCGGTCTCGCCGGATATAGTCGGCTGCCGGAAGATTGATTTCCACTTCCGGAATACCGGCGCTGACCATCGAGATCACGGGCATACCTGCTCCGATCGTTTCATGTGCATCGAACAGCTTTTTCTGTATGAAGCCACTGAATGGAGCATACAGCCGAGTATATTCCAACTGGTCTTTATGATGCTGATATTTTGCAGTGATCTGTTTCAGGCCGTACACGGCTTTATCGTTGGCATTAGGCGTGGTCCCGTTTTCTTTATAAAGAGCCATGACACGTTCGGCTTCCGCCTTGATCTGCTTGTATTCGGCCTCCGTAGCATCCAGTTGCACCCGATAATCTGCCGGATCCAATTCGGCCAGCAGTTGTCCTTCTCTCACGCGGGCGCCGTCTTCCACATATATTTTACGGATTGTCCCGCTCACACGGAAAGCCAGGCTGATATCCTGCGCAGCTTTCACTTTTCCAGGGAACTGGAGGGCAGTCTGACTGCTGGCGGAAACGGCCGTATCGATCTTGACTGTCTGAGTATCCTTTGTCCCCTTTTCCGAACGGGCACAAGACATAAATAGAATCAAGGATATACCTGCTAAAATAAAATAAATTCGTTTCATAATTTAAGTGTATTTATTTAAAGGCAAAATTATTCCGACAGAGCAACCTCGGAAAGGTCAATATGAATAATAAATTGTTCCATTTGTATATTTCCAACAAAAAGAAGATATAAATATTCTGCGATTTGTATTTTCTTTGCCGAAAAGTCTTAATTCGATAAAAAAATGTTCAACCAACAACTTCCTTTTTGCTTCACATTGCTTTCCTGTAGCTCCTCTCCTGCATTCCGGAACGGCCAAATCATTTCGACGCTTAACAAATGCGGTCTTTTCCTTTGCCATCGCGGGGAGATCGAAATCTCACTGGAAAACAAACCTTATCTGATCAGACATGGTGACATTTACATCTACCAACCGTCCACATTGGTACGCCTTCTACACAAGAGCGAAGATGCGGAAGGAACGATTATCGAAGTCGATTTGGATTATGTCATTCCGATTGCCAATAAAGTGATAAATGCTGAAAATCTGCTTTTCATGCGGAAACATCCGTGCGTTTCGTTGTCCGAAGAGCAATATGTCCACATAACAAACCTGCTTGAAAATATAGAGAACCGGATCAAAAGTGAGAATAAAGCCGAAATAAACATGCAACGGCAACATCTGATGCAGGAACTGATCAAGTCGATGGGACAAACATTCTGTTACGAAATATTAAACGCCTATTTTACCAACCTGCCGCTACAACCGTTGCCACAGGACAAAAAAGACCTGATCTTCCAAAATTTCATGTTGTCCCTTTTCCGCTCCTACCGCAAGGAACGCAATGTCAACTATTACGCAAAGAAACAACATATTTCTCCCCGTTACTTCTCAAGCATCATCAAGGAAAAATCAGGTAGCAGTGCTTCCTACTGGATTGTACAGATGGTCATTACAGAAGCGAAACAGCTACTTGAAAGTTCGAACCTGAGCATAAAAGAGGTTGCCGCACAACTTAATTTCCCCACTCAGTCCTTTTTTGGGAAATACTTCAAACAATATGTCGGAATGTCACCTAAAGAATACCGTAAGTTGCTTTTGGCTTAACTCATCATGGCTATTTCAAAAACAGTTAATACATGATCCTTCACATACCAATGTTCACAATTCTGTAATTTATTCCTTACGTTTTTCATAACTCTTGCTCGACACAATATCTCTATGCGAAAAGAAAAAATCAGACAATCCGCCGTGATAATTGTCAAAACCCATAAAAGAAAGTATGTCGTCATACATTTGAAGGCAAAAAAGCCAGTTTTAGTATAGTTGTCCCACTGCTCCACAAGAACTATAGAATATTTTATGTACTTTTGTCTCAGAATATAAAAAACTAAATAATTCAAATTAATCAACCAACATGAAACGCTTAATGGCTAATCGTAAACAGAAAAAAGCGATCCTGATCGCTCTTGCTGCGCCATTGATGTTTTCTCCTGCCCCTTTAATGGCTGCGACCGGAACCTCCGAGCCTGTAGTAGCTATCGCCCGGCAGGCGCAAACGATCGTCAGTGTGCAGCGGATCAACCCGACTACGGTCGATGTTGTGTTCTCCAACAATCAACGGATGACATTCGATTTCTATGGAGATAATATTTTCCGTATGTTCCAGGACAACAACGGTGGTATCCTTCGTGATCCGGAGGCAAAACCAGAGGCCCGGATTCTCGTAGATACCCCCCGTCGCCCAGTTTCCAAACTGGACATTCAAGACGATAATGGGCAAGTGACCATCACGACCGGAAAAGTCAGACTCCAGTTGGACAAATCGACCGCCCTGCTGAAAGTCACCAATCTCACCACAAACAAAATCGTTTTTGAAGAGACGAAACCCGTGGTTTACGAAAAAGGAAAAACGATCCTAACGCTGAAAGAGAACCCTGATGAATATTTCTACGGCGGCGGTGTGCAGAACGGACGCTTTTCACATAAGGGAAAAGCTATAGCCATCGAAAACCAGAACAGCTGGACCGATGGCGGCGTGGCTTCTCCCACTCCTTTTTATTGGTCCACAAACGGCTATGGCTTTATGTGGTACACTTTCAAACAGGGGAAATATGATTTCGGCGCCACAGAAAAGAATACGGTAAAACTATCCCACGATACAGACTATCTGGATGTCTTCTATATGATCAATGATAGCCCGGTCGCCCTACTGAACGACTTTTACCAACTGACCGGTAACCCAATACTGCTGCCCAAGTTCGGATTCTATCAGGGACACTTGAACGCTTACAACCGCGACTATTGGGTAGAAGACGAAAAGGGTATCCTTTTCGAAGACGGCAAGCGCTACAAGGAAAGCCAAAAAGATAATGGAGGTATCAAGGAATCGCTGAACGGAGAAAAGAACAACTACCAGTTCTCCGCTCGCGCCGTGATCGACCGCTACAAGAACCACGATATGCCGTTAGGTTGGTTGCTGCCGAACGACGGTTACGGAGCCGGCTACGGACAGACCGAAACATTGGACGGTAATATCCAAAACTTAAAGAGCCTCACCGATTACGCTCATAAGAACGGTGTCGAAATCGGTCTTTGGACACAATCCGACCTGCATCCGAAAGACAGCATCAGTGCCTTGCTGCAACGCGACATTGTAAAGGAGGTACGAGATGCCGGTGTACGAGTCCTGAAAACAGACGTGGCATGGGTCGGTTGGGGCTACTCGTTCGGTCTGAACGGTGTGGCTGATGTCGGACATATCATGCCGTATTACGGAAACGACGCACGTCCGTTCATCATCTCTCTCGACGGTTGGGCCGGCACGCAGCGTTATGCCGGAGTCTGGTCGGGCGACCAGACAGGCGGACAATGGGAATATATCCGTTTCCACATCCCGACTTATATCGGCTCCGGGCTTTCCGGACAACCGAACATCACATCCGACATGGACGGTATTTTCGGTGGCAAGAACCTCGTGATGAATACCCGCGACTTCCAGTGGAAGACCTGGACGCCGATGGAGCTGAACATGGACGGCTGGGGATCGAATGAGAAATATCCGCATGCCTTAGGCGAACCGGCAACTTCCATCAACCGCTGGTACTTGAAAATGAAATCCAGCCTGATGCCGTATGCTTACAGCATTGCCCGCGAAGCGGTAGACGGCAAGCCGATGATTCGCGCCATGTTCCTTGAAGATCCGAATCCTTACACCTTTGGTAAAGCTACACAATACCAGTTCATGTACGGGCCGTACTTCCTCATCGCGCCGATCTACCAAGAGACGCAAATGGATGACAAGGGAAATGACATCCGTGATGGTATCTACCTGCCTGAAGGCGAATGGTTCGACTATTTCACCGGTGAGAAATATACCGGCGGCTGCGTGGTCAACAACTTCGCTTCTCCACTTTGGAAACTTCCGGTATTCGTAAAAGCCGGTGCGATCATCCCGATGACGAATCCGAACAATAACGTAGGGGAAATCGACAAGAATTTGCGCATATATGAACTTTACCCGTCCGGATATAGCGAGTTCGTCGAATATGACGATGATGGTATAACGCAGGCTTATCTGAACGGCAAAGGGACAACCACACGGATCGAAATCAAGAACAATGACCCATCAAAAGTCTCAATCACTATCCATCCGACAACAGGCGATTTTGACGGTTTCGTGAAAGACAAGGCAACCGAACTGCGTATCAATCTCTCGGAAATGCCGAAGAAGATCACCGCCAAAGTCGGTTCTTCCAAAGTGAAACTGGTAGCCGCCCGTTCGATGGACGAATACCTGAACGGCACAAACGTCTATTTCTACGATGCTACCCCGAACCTGAACAAATTCGCCACCAAAGGAAGCGAATTCGAAAAGGTAACGATCACCAAGAACCCGCAACTGTTGGTCAAACTGGCTCCGACAGATATCATCATGAACGAAACGGTCGTCACCATCGACGGATACCAATTCGATATGCCCGATACCCACCGCATTTCTACCGGATCGCTGACTGCTCCGGTTGCACAGGTGACAGACGGAAACACAGAAGCTTACACCTTAAAACCGACTTGGGATAAAGTTTCCGGCGCCGACTTCTATGAAATAGAATTTAACGGCATGCTCTATACGCAGATCAAGAATGCGGAACTGCTGTTCGACAACCTCTCAGCCGAAACAGACTATTCGTTCAAAATTCGCTCAGTCAACAAGGACGGTTATTCAGACTGGTCTACCTTCTCCGTCAAGACCAAATCCAACCCGCTGGAATTTGCTATCAAAGGCATCCGTGGAGAAGTGACAGCCGAAGAACAGGAAGGCTTTGAAATCTCCCGCTTGTTCGACTTTGCCGAGTTAGGCGATATGTTCCACACGAAATACCGCAAGAACGCAATGCCGTTCGATATGATCATCGATCTACGCACCATCAACCAACTGGATAAGTTCCATTATCTGTCCCGCCAGGATGGAGGCAACGGAACGATCCTTGCCGGCGACGTGGCCTACAGCATGGATAAGGAAAACTGGACAGCGGTCGACTCGTTCCGCTGGGAACGTAATGGTGACATGAAAATATTCACTTTCAAGAACCAGCCGAAAGCCCGCTACATCAAGTTGCATATTACGGAAGGTGTCGGAAACTACGCTTCCGGCCGCGAATTGTATGTATTCAAGGTTCCGGGCACGGAAAGCTATCTGCCAGGTGACATCAATAACGACAAAAAAATCGACACAAACGACTTGACCTCGTACATGAACTACACAGGGCTGCGCCGTGGTGACAGCGATTTCGATTATGTCAGCGCAGGTGATATTAACCGGAACGGTCTGATCGATGCTTACGACATATCGGTCGTGGCAACCCAATTGGAGGACGGCATCGAGAATCCAGGTACGGACCGTGTAGCCGGAACGATCTTCTTTTCCACTCCGAAACAGACGTACAACGCCGGCGAAACAGTCGAAATCACCGTCAAAGGTGACAGTGTCAAAGCTGTCAACGCTTTGAGTTTCGCATTGCCTTACGACCAACAGGATTATGACTTTGTCGGCATCGAACCGGCAAACCTCGGTACGATGGAAAACCTGACATACGATCGCCTGCATACCAGCGGTCAAAAGGCGCTCTATCCTACTTTCGTCAATCTCGGAGACAAACAAGTGCTCGAAGGTTCTGAAGATCTCTTCACCATCAAGCTGAAAGCGAAACGCAAAGTTACATTCAACCTGAAAGCTGTCGACGGCATCCTGGTTGATAAGAATCTGAATATGCAGAAGTTCTGAACAATGAATTTCTGATCTAAACGAAAGCAGAAAGGCTTCGCCTACCGGACCATTCCGGGGTGAAGCCTTTTTCATTAAGATTATGAATGTTTTCTGCCCCACAGATGTTATCTTTGCAGAAAAAGCGATAGAATCATCGCATGACAAAGCAAACAAATACATTATGTACTCAGATAAAAAAAACATCCTGCAGCTCGTAGCTCTGCTCATCGAGCATAACATCAAGAAAATCGTTTTGTGTCCCGGCAGCCGCAATTCACCTATTGTACATACGATTGCCAATCACCCGTTCTTCTCCTGCTATCCGGTGACAGACGAACGGAGTGCGGCATTCTTCGCGATCGGGCTGGCATTACATGGCGGTAGTCCGGCTGCTGTCTGCTGCACATCGGGCAGTGCATTACTTAATATTCATCCTGCCGTATCGGAAGCCTTCTATCAGCAAGTGCCATTGGTCGTGATCTCAGCAGACCGTCCCGGGGCCTGGATCGGACAAATGGACGGGCAAACGTTTCCTCAACCGGGTGTTTTCGGTTCGCAGGTTAAAAAATCCGTCAACCTGCCAGAGATACATACCGATGAAGACGAATGGTATTGCAATCGTCTTATCAACGAAGCTCTGCTCGAACTGAACCATCATGGGAAAGGACCGGTACATATCAACGTACCAATCTCGGAACCGTTGTTCCGCTTCACTACGGAGGAATTGCCCAAGGTACGCGTCATCACCCGCTACCAAGGATTAAATGTCTACGACCGTGAATATACAGGGTTGATCGAGCGGCTGAACAACTACAACCGTCGCATGATCGTCGCCGGTCAGATGAACCTGATCTATCTTTTTGAAAAGAAATATTCCAAACTGCTATACAAGCATTTTGCCTGGCTTACCGAGCACACAGGTAACAAGACCATTCCCGGCATCCCGGTAAAGAATTTCGACGCCGCCCTTTACGCCCTGCCAGAAGAAAAATTAGAGAAGATGGTTCCTGACCTGCTGATCACATACGGTGGACATATCGTGTCGAAACGCCTCAAACAATTTCTCCGCAAGCATCCGCCACGCGAACATTGGCATGTTTCGCTTAGCGGAGAAGTAACAGACCTTTACGGTTCCCTGACAACCGTTATCGAGATGGATCCGTTCGAATTTCTCGAAAAAATCGCTTACCTGCTGGAAAACCGGACAACGGAGTTTCCACGCATCTGGGAAAACAACACCCGCGACCTGCCACAACCGGAATTCAGCTATTCGGAAATGGCTGCTATCGGAACATTGATCAAGTCGCTTCCAACACCTGCGGCCTTGCATTTAGGCAACAGTTCAGCCGTACGTTACGCCCAGTTATACACACTCCCAGAAGATGTCGAAGTCTGCTGCAACAGGGGGACGAGTGGCATAGAAGGATCGCTTTCGACTGCCATCGGTTATTCCGTTTGTTCAGACAAACTGAATTTTGTAGTGATCGGCGATTTGAGTTTCTTTTATGATATGAACGCACTTTGGAACAGCAACTTCGGCTGTAACCTACGTATCCTGCTGCTCAATAACGGAGGAGGTGAAATATTCCAAGCACTTCCCGGACTGAAAATGGAAGATAAAACACGCCGTTTCGTGACAGCTACACACAAAACTTCTGCCAAAGGATGGGCCAAAGAAAGAGGATTTTCTTACCTTCCCGTCCATAACGATGAAGAACTGACGAGTGCAATGGCTGTTTTCACCCAGTCCGCCCCCCACAACCAACCAATGTTGATGGAGGTATTCACGGATGCGTCTGAAGATGTACGGCTACTCAAAGAGTATTACCACCAACTAAAAAAATAAGAACATAACTCATAATTTATAATTCTAAATTTACCTTATGGAAACAAAAAGAGAATGGACAACCATCAAAGAATATGAAGAAATCCTGTTCGATTTCTATAACGGAATTGCCCGCATCACTATCAACCGCGAACGCTATCGCAACGCTTTCACACCGACTACAACAACAGAAATGAGCGATGCTCTCTATATCTGCCGTGAACGACCGGATATCAATGTTGTCGTGCTGACAGGAGCCGGGGACACGGCTTTCTGTGCTGGAGGTGATATGCATGTGAAAGGTCACGGCGGCTACATCGGTAAAGATGGTGTGGCACGGTTAAATGTACTCGATGTACAAAAGCAAATCCGCTCGATTCCAAAACCGGTGATCGCTGCCGTAAACGGTTTTGCAATCGGTGGCGGGCATGTGTTGCATGTGGTCTGCGACCTGACGATTGCTTCTGAAAACGCAATATTCGGACAGACGGGTCCTCGCGTGGGGAGTTTCGACGCAGGTTTCGGTTCATCCTATTTAGCTCGCATCGTCGGCCAAAAGAAAGCACGTGAAATTTGGTTTCTTTGCCGCAAATACAATGCACAGGAAGCACTCGACATGGGTCTCGTGAACAAGGTCGTACCTTTGGATAAGCTTGAAGACGAATATGTCGGATGGGCCGAAGAAATGATGTTGCTCAGCCCGCTTGCCCTCCGTATGATCAAGGCAGGCCTCAACGCCGAGCTAGACGGTCAAGCCGGAATCCAAGAGTTGGCTGGCGATGCCACCATGCTCTACTACATGACCGACGAAGCCCAGGAAGGTGGCAAAGCTTTCCTTGAAAAACGCCGCCCCCGTTTCGAAGATTATCCGAAATTTCCATAATCCAAAGTCACAATGGCTATGCACTATCACATAGAGATCCGCCCTAAGACCTTGTACTTCAAAAAGCCGGCAGGGACTTCGCGCGGGACCTACACAGAGAGGATGAGTTGGTATATCTACCTCACCGCAGAAGAAACACCCGGCCGCCAAGGAATAGGTGAATGCGCTCCTCTGCCTAAACTGAGTTGCGACGACGTGCCTGGATATGAAGAAGTTTTGGCCAAGGCTTGCCAAAACTTCACCCGCACAGGCAGAATCGACGTGGACGGACTGCGCGATTATCCATCTATCCTGTTCGGTCTGGAGACTGCTTTCCGCCACTTTGAAGCCGGCTCCTTTGCCTTGTGGAACACTCCTTTCTCGCATGGCGAGGTGGGTATTCCTATCAACGGACTGATCTGGATGGGAAGCTATGAAGATATGTTGGGACAAGTGACAGACAAGATAGAATCCGGCTTTCGTTGCATCAAGCTGAAAATCGGAGCGATCGACTTCGATAAAGAATTAGAAATCCTTCGTATCATCCGCAAACAATTTTCATCTGATGAAATCGAACTGCGTGTTGATGCCAACGGTGCTTTCTCGCCGAACGAAGCCATGAGAAAACTGAACCGTCTGGCAAAACTGGACCTGCACTCGATCGAACAACCGATCCGTGCAGGACAGTGGGAAGACATGGCTCTGTTAGCTGCTTCTTCTCCAGTTCCCATCGCCCTCGACGAAGAACTCATTGGCTATAACACACCGGAAAAGAAGAAAGAATTGCTTTCCTTCATTAATCCGCAATATATCATCTTAAAACCGTCTCTTCACGGAGGCCTATATGGTTGTAGCGAATGGATCAAGGAAGCTCAGGATCGGCAGATCGGCTGGTGGATCACTTCTGCATTGGAATCGAATGTCGGCCTGAACGCCATCGCTCAATGGTGCGCAACTTTCGACAATCCGCTTCCGCAAGGGTTAGGAACAGGTGGCCTCTTCACCAACAACATTGACTTGCCGTTGTCAATTAACAACGGACAATTAATAATTGACAATGGACAACAAACAATTGATAAGTAAGAAACATCCCGATAATTGTCAATTGTCAACAGTCAATTGTCAATTATCCGAATTCATTTCCGATTGGAAGTCTGCCTCTCCTTACTTGGAAGTACAAACTTCCGGTTCGACCGGTACACCCAAACGAATCATGGTCCGCAAGGAACAGATGGTAAATAGTGCCCGCCTCACCTGCGATTATTTAGGGCTGCGGCAGGGGGATAAAGCCCTCCTTTGTATGCCACTCCGATACATTGCCGGAAAGATGATGGTCGTACGGTCACTCGTGGCAGGGTTAGATTTGGTCATACGTGAACCTTCCGGGCATCCGATGGCAGACATCGACATGCCGCTCCGATTCGCAGCCATGATTCCGTTACAAGTATACAACACGCTACAGGTTCTGGAAGAACGAGAGCGCCTCTGCCAAATCGATATCCTAATCATCGGTGGCGGCTCTATCGACCGTGAACTGGAAACACGGATACAAGAATTGCCTATCTGCGTTTACTCCACCTACGGAATGACAGAAACACTTTCGCATATCGCCCTCCGACGGTTGAACGGACCGGATGCATCTCCTTATTACACGCCTTTCCCGTCTGTCAAGCTATCACTCTCGACTGACGACACACTGATAATAGACGCTCCACTCGTCACCGACGAAACACTTGTCACTAACGATGTCGCCGAACTGCTTCCAGACGGCCGTTTCCGCATCTTAGGGAGGAAAGACAACATCATCAACAGCGGAGGCATAAAAATACAAACGGAGATTGTGGAAGAAACCTTGCGCCCCATCATTCCTACCAATTTTGCCATAACATCCGTTCCAGATCCAAAGTTCGGAGAGGCTATGATTTTATTGATCACCACAGGAAATGACCGCTTCCCGAGTAAAAAGACAGCCTCTTCCCTTATTGGAAAACAATCTCTCTCATTACCTGAAAACTATCTCTTTTCCGAGTTGAAAGAAATGATATTTGGAATATTACCCAAATACCAACGTCCGAAGCACATCCTCCAGATTGAATCAATCCCTCTTACCGGTAGCGGAAAGATCGATCGGGCGGCATGCCGGAAATTGGCAATGGAAAGATATACAGGATAAATTAATTCGGGCATCAATTATTTAGTAATAAACATACAAAAACACTATATTTTATGAAGTATTTATCAATCTTCGCCTCCGTCCTTCTCGCCACGGCGTCCGCTTACGGACAAAGTGGGGAAAGTTGCCGGACGGCATCCGATCCGACTCTACAAAAGCCGGAATTATACGCAGGTTATGACTGTGTAAACCTACTCGACAGCACCGCTGTGACCGTGCAGCCTACCGGCTCCGGTTCTTTCACGGTCTGCAAAATCGTCAAAGTTATGAACACGCGCGGGGCCGTCGCCAATCGCATCCTCAAATACGATTACGATCCGCTGACGGCACATGCAGAGTTTCATCGTGTCACCATCTACAAAGCCAATGGCGACGTAATCAACCTCGATATCACCCAACAGCAGGATTATGCCGCTCCTGCCCGCGCCATCTATTGGGGAGCACGGCAGATCATGATGGAAATAGGCCGTCTCGATCCGGGCGATATCATCGATTATCAGATCAACAAAAAAGGTTTCACCTATGCCCTGTTGACTGGCGGTACAGGCAACGACGAATCCCGTTTCATCCCGCCCATGCGTGGACAATTCTATGATATCGTCCCCTTCTGGACAACCGAGCCAACTGTCCGCAAGGTATATAAGGTAAACATCCCGATGGAGAAAGAAATGCAGTTCCAGTTCTATCAAGGAGAATGCACCTCTTCCATGCGTTACGAGGACGGTCGGAAAGCTTATACGTTCGTCAGCACAGACATCATGCCAACCCGACGCGAACCGAATATGGTCGACCTGTTTGACGCCGCACCGAAACTGATGATGTCCAGCACACCACGCTGGCAAGACAAATCCCTTTGGTTTAACAAAGTGAACGAAGACTACGGCAGTTTCAGTGCCATTCCCGAAGCCCAGAAGAAAGTAGACGAATTGATCCGGGGCAAAAAGACGGAGATGGAAAAGATCGCCGTCCTCACCCACTGGGTTGCCGACAATATCCGTTACTCCGGTATCTCGATGGGCAAAGGCGAAGGCTACACGCTGCATAACCTGAAGATGAACTACACGGACCGTTGTGGTGTCTGTAAAGATATTGCCGGTACCCTGATCGCTTTCCTGCGTATGGCAGGCTTCGAAGCCTATCCAGCCATGACAATGGCCGGTAGTCGCGTGGAAAGCATCCCAGCCGACCACTTCAACCACTGTGTCGCCGTTGTGAAACTTTCCAGCGGAACCTATATGCCGCTCGATCCTACCTGGGTCCCCTTCTGCCGCGAACTGTGGAGCAGTGCCGAACAACAGCAAAACTATTTACCGGGAGTTCCCGAAGGTTCCGATCTCTGTCTCACGCCGGTTTCCGCACCGGAAAACCATTATGTCCACATAAAAGCCGACAACCGCTTGGATGCCAAAGGTACGCTGACAGGACAGTTCACGATCACAGCCGAAGGACAGTCGGACAGCAATATCCGCCGTATCTTCACCACCGGCTGGCAGTCGCAATGGCAGGCCGCATTGGAAAGCCAACTTCTTGCCGTATCACCTAAAGCTCGTCTTATCAGCGTGGACTATGGCAAAGACCCGAAGAACTACCAGGCTGCACCGATCAAAATGACATTCCGTTATGAAATACCAGGTTATGCCCTTTCAGGAGAAGGAGAAATGCTGTTCAAGCCGATGGTGATGAATAACCTTTATAACCAAGTAAAAAGTTACCTGCGCATCAACACCGACCTCGAAGAACGCCGGTATGGTTTCAAGGATGCCTGCTCACGTCTGGTCGAACTGGACGAAACGATCCAACTCCCCACAGGTTATAAGCTAGCGGGTAATGGAAAAGAAGACAGTGCGCAAAGTTCTGCCGCCGACTTCGAAGGTTCCCTCCGCCAGGACGGTAACAAAGTGGTGTTGCACCAAAAGCTAGCGCTGAAGAAACGCGTGTACGAGGCAGGCGACTGGAATGGTTTCCGTAACGCCGTGAATGCACATAAATCATTCGGGGATTATATCGTCATAAAACGATAAGGTCTTCCCTCTTCATAAATCACAAATTATAAATCATAAATCAAATGATACAAAACAAACATAAGTTCGCCTTCCTTCTTTGTATGCTACTAATGACTACGACAGTTTATGGAGCATCGGAAGCCGAATACAAGAAATTAGCAAAGACCTGGACACTCAATGCCGACGGCAGCCAAGAGTTCCGCTATGACATGGAACTGACACTTTTCACCCACACGGCCATGAACGGCACATACGGAGAAAGCTTCATCGTGTACAATCCGCAATACCAGGAACTGAAGATCAACTCGTCTTACACCAAACAAAAAGACGGCACAATCATCAAGACACCGGACAATGCTTTCGTGGAAGTCCTTCCCCGCAACGCAGCTGATGCTCCGGCTTACAACCACCTGAAAGAAATGGTTGTCGTCCACACAGGCCTAGAGCTGGGAGCAACTATCTATCTCGACTACACAGTCACATCCAAACCAGGCTATCTGCCGGAGGTAGACATTTTCGAAGAACTGCTCCAATCCTCTCCCGTCAAAGAATACACACTGACGATCGTGACACCCGAAGTCAAAGAACTTGCCTACACACTGACAAACAATCCGGCAAAAGCATCTGTCAAACGATCCGGTGGAACCTGTACGACAAGCTGGACATTACGTAACCTGCCAGCATCTTCCCGCGCTCCGTTCGTCTATGTCAAGAACGGCGACGTTCCTTTTCTCGCCGCCACAACTTACGCATCCGAAGGAGAAGCATTGGCAACCCTGCTCAAACAGTTCAATCCGTCCGGCGATCCACAACTCACGACTCTGGCTGAGAGCCTGACCGAAGGGAAAAAAAAGGACGAAGACAAACTGGAAGCTATCCTCGAATACACGACCAACCACATTGCCAACAACGGGCTGACACTGGATCAGACCGGCTATCGCCTCCGCCCTGCCGATGCCGTCATGAGCACAGCGTACGGAACTGAAGCCGAAAAAGCCAATTTGCTCGCAGGATTGTTGGATGGGGCCGGCTTCAAAGCCGAACCAATGGCGACTTACCAGGCTTATGCAGACAAAGGGCTGGCGCTAAAGGCTGTCGACCAACTGTTTGTCTCCTGTATGGTGAACGGCGAATCATATTTATTCTCCACTTCTTCTACCCACCGTCCGCAAACGGTGAACTTTGACCGGACTCCTCTTTTCAGCCTGCAAACAGGAAAACCGGTAGCCATTGCCGTTCCACAGGATTACCTGATCAAGAGCGACATCGCAGTTCGTTTCAAAGATGGAAAAGTGACGACATCCACTAAAGAATCTGTCGGTAAAGAATTGATGCCTTATTTCACAACAGGTAACAGCGAAAACGAACAAACTGCTCCTTTAAAGGTGGAAAACGGGTATGCAACGATCTCACTGCCGGATGCCGGATATGGCTTCTCCCATCTGCCTTATGGCTACCTGAACAGCCAGCGGAAAGAAAACCTGCTGATCCCACGCCCTGTCAACGAAGTCTATACATACACGATCGAATGTCCTGAAAATATGGAACTGCGCACCCCGGAAACCGACAAGACGATCCGCAATGCCGCCGGTAGCCTGACCATCTCCGTCAAGAAAAACGGACGTACGGCAACCGTCACCCGTAGCCTGGAACTGAACAAACAACTCTATACACCTGCCGAATACAAGGATTTGCGCCAGCTTTTGACAGAATGGAGCGATGTAAACGGAAAGACTCTATTGTTTTCAGTACGATAAAGACAATTACTTTTAGGATGGCCGATACTGCCTGTTATATTAATGCAGGTATCAGCCATTCTAAGAAAAATTTCCGTTTAGGCCTTGATCTTTTGGTAAGAGGTGTCAAAATGTACTTGCCCCCGTGCTTGACGCGGGAACAAGTACATTTTGAGACACCACCAACAGATAAATCATTAATTAAACATCTAAAATAAATCAAATATGAAACTACTAAATCTAACCGCTGCCCTCTTTTTAGGAGGTGTTCTGCAAGCACAAAACCCTTTACCGGCCATTCATCCGCAGCCACAGGAAGTTACATTATCTACCAACCGGATGAAAGCGCCTCATGGCTTTACCCTTTCCGGCATGCAACATCCGGATGAAGATGCCATGCGCCTGATCAGACAAACTTTGTCGATAACAGACAACTCCGAAGCGCTACCGCTCAAAATTACATCGCTGGAAGACCGGACACCCGAACTGAAACGTTCAGGAGCCTATCTATTAGTTATCACACCAGAAGAAATCGACATTGCAATTTCCGACAGTCGCGGTCTTTTCTACGCAGCACAGACATTGCAACAATTGGCCCAAACCGACGGACAAGGCAATACGACACTGCCACTCGGAGTTATCAAAGACTATCCTGACGTCGCCTACCGTGGAACTGTCGAAGGTTTTTACGGCGATCCCTGGAGCCATACCGACCGCATTGAGCAGCTTCGTTTTTATGGAAAGATGAAGATGAACACCTATATCTACGGACCGAAAGATGATCCTTACCACAGTTCCCCAAACTGGCGCAAGCCTTATCCGGAAAAGGAAGCAGCACAGATCAAGGATCTCGTGAAGGAAGCCGCCGCCAACAAGGTAGACTTCGTCTGGGCGATCCATCCGGGCCTGGACATCAAATGGACAGATGAAGACCGGATGAATGTGCTGAACAAGTTCGGTATGATGTATGATTTAGGAGTCCGTTCCTTCGCAGTCTTCTTCGACGATATTTCCGGTGAAGGAGCCAAGGCAGACAAACAAGCCGACCTGCTCAACTTCCTGCAAAAGGAGTTTATCGAGAAGAAAGAAGGCGTCAGCCCACTGATCATGTGTCCGACCGAATATAACCGGGCCTGGGCGGGAAGCGACTACTTGGATGTACTGGGCAAAACGCTCGACCCGGCAATCCATGTGATGTGGACCGGCAACAGCGTGATCCACGATATCACACTCGAAGGGCAGGAATGGGTGAACAAACGTATTCAGCGCCCGTCGTATGTCTGGTGGAATTTCCCTGTAAGCGACTACTGCCGTGACCACCTGCTGATGGGACCGTCTTACGGGCTCGATCCGAATGCGGCACATGCCATGTCCGGTTTCGTCGCCAACCCGATGGAACGGGCGGAAGCTTCCAAAGTAGCCCTTTACGGAGTTGCCGATTATGCCTGGAACATGAAAGCCTATAACCCTGAAAGCGACTTCGTAGAAGCCTGCCGTTATGTTTTGCCGGAAGCACCGGAAGCATTCCGGACGTTCTGCGAGAACAACTGTGATCCCGGGCCAAACGGACACCGTTACCGCCGCGACGAATCCATCCGCTATGCCGAATCTGCCGAAGCATTCCTCCATGACTTCCGCCAGCACAACTATAATGCAGATGCCGCTGACCGGATGAACCGACTGTTCGCCGAGATCACAGCCGCCCCTGCCGCCATCGAGACAAGCCACAACAAGGCGCTGATAGACGAAATCAAACCGTGGCTGATGCAGTTCCACCTGTTAGGGAAAGCCGGACAAAAGGCTATCCGCACTGCCGAAACCGGACAAGGCGAGGATCGTGCCGCCACCTGGCAATCGTATCTGTCGCTCACCTCGTTGCTCGACAGCATGCGCACGATCGACCAGACCTACAATCAGAATCCGTATCAGAAAGGCGTGAAAGTCGGCTCACGAGTCCTGACCCCGTTCGTACAGGAGATACATTCAGGTGTCGGAAGCAACCTGCTGTTTGCAGACCAGACAGATGCTGCCACCCAGATGAGTAAGGCCTCTATCCTGACGGATATCGAACAATTGAAATATCAGCCGTTGAAGGAAGGCAAAGACCAGATCGGATACAACCGCCTGAACGAAGTACTGCGTATCGAGCCGGGACAGTCCTTCGGCCTTACCTGGGAATTGCAGAAAGAGGCCACCTCCTTCAACTTCAGCCTGCCGAAAAGCGAAAACAGCGGACGGGTATTCGAATGGTCCGCCGACGGCAGACAATGGACGACTATCGCCGACATCCCCACCGACCAGGCCCGCTTCAAATTGGAAAAGCTCGCTCCCGAAGCACGCTATATCCGTATGCGTAATGCAACTGACAAGCAGATGCAAATCTACCTGTACGAATTTGCCGTGACAACGAAAGAAGATACCTCCATCGACCCCGTCCGCCTGATGTATGACAAGAACCTGGAATCTGTCAACACATTGACCGCAGGTTCACGCATCACGATTGATAAGGAAAAGGAGGGTTCACTCGAACTGTACTTGTCCGGCTCCCCTTGCAGCCAAGTTGTGGTAGAAGGCGCACCGTTGAAAGGGAAAGTGAAACAAGTGCTTTATTCCGGCCCGGCAAATTATATCAAACTGAAAAAAGAAGCCTTGGAGAGTGTAAAGGCATTAGAACTATATAACGCAGGATCATCCCCTGTCAACATCCACGAGATCAATTGACAAAGAACAACGGACAATTGACAATCAAACTGCAAAAACATTTAATTGTCAATTGTCCATTCTCAATTGTCAATCGTTCAATCCATCGGATACCGCACCCCCCATTCGGAGCGAAGATCATCCAGCATCTGCATGATGTGCAAAGTTTCCGCATGCGGCATACAAGGCGTTTCGATCTTTCCCTCGCGGATCGCGTCGATGGAAGCCTGCACCTGATACTCGAAACCCGTTATCTGTGGCGGACAGGTATAGCGAGCCACTTCCTCATGATTGACCGAATAGACGACTGCCAACTGCGGGTTGTTGATATTATCGACGATTATATATCCTTTATCCCCCGAAATAACTCCCTGGCGATCGTTCGCACAGAAAGCAGTCATTTGTAAAACAGCCATCCGATGATTCCGATACACAAAAGTAATGCTGCTCTGCAAATCCACTCCCGTCTCCCCTTTCACGCAGGCAGAAGTAATCCCCGTAATTTCCGAGCCGAAAAGCATCCTTGCAAAGTTGATCGGATAAACGCCGATATCCAGCAAAGCACCGCCACAAAGTTCCGGTTTGGCGATGCGCTCCTTCTCGGCAATCGGATATCCGATATTGGCCGTCAGCATCATCACGCGTCCGATCGTCCCGCCGTCAACCAGTTCGCGGAGCGTCTCGGAGAAAGGCATATAACGTGTCCAAATCGCCTCAGTCAGGAAAACCTGTTTTTCTTTCGACAGGCGTATCAACGTCTCTGCCTGCTCTGCATTGGCAGTAAATGCTTTTTCACATAAGACTGGCTTACCCTTTTCGAGGCACATCCGCGCCTGCTCAAAATGGTGGGAATGCGGGGTGGCGATATAAATCAACTGCACTTCGGGATCATCTGCCAAATCCTCGTATGATCCGTAAGCCCGCGTAAAACCCCATTCACAGGCAAACCCTTCGGCATTTTCCTGGTTACGGGAAGCGACTGCATACGGTTCAACCCCTTCCATATCGCGCAGCGTATGCGCCATTTTGCGGGCGATATGCCCAGCTCCTATAATTCCGACTTTAAAACGTTCCATTAGCTGTCATTTTTTATCGGGTAAATATACAATAAAAATTCCATGCCCATGAAACTTTTACTTCACAAGCATGGAATTCAAAAGTGATCCGCAATACTATATCCTACTCCATAATCACCACCACCGGATTATCCTCCTCACCCACCTTTTTCAAGGCGGCCACTTCGGCAGGGATATCCGTTTCACCGGTGTTATCCTCGAACCAGGAGACGACTTCTTCCGAAGGGAGAATGGCAGCAAATTCGCCCGAAGCGGAGACAGATACGGGCTGTAAGGGAAGGAAGCCATTCGTATCGTCGGTTATCTTGTCATCGAGAGGAGAAACCTTGACGGCTCCGTCCGCCTTCCGGTAAAGGGCATTATAAGTCTTCTGCTTGTCGTTATAGACATTCGTCATAAAACGGAAAAGGATCACATCTTCGTTTTCCATGAACTTTGTCGGGTAGATAGCATCTTTCTTATCCTCGAAACGCTCGTTGTAAGACCAACTGTAGACACCTAAATCCAGCACGCGCACAGGTTGCAGCTCTTTCGCTGCCGACACCCGATAGATCGTATCATTATAAGACTGACGGAAATAAAGATCCTTGCCCGCATGCCAGAAACAACTGTTGCCAAGCGGATAAATGGCAGACCTGCCATCCTTATATTTTATGAACGCCAAACCATCTCCCCCATCTTTCAAGACCGAGATGGAAACAATATCGTCCGGAGTGATCGCCTTGTCTCCTTCCTGCCCGACCGGTAACGATTCCACACGGACAATCTCATCTCCACGGAACAGAGCGATACGGGCCGGCAAACTGTCGGTAGCCGAATAATAACCAGCGATAAGATCCGCATCCAGATAGTCGAACACTCCCATTGCCGGAAACTCATCGGCGGAAACCGAAGGAGTCCAGATATGGTCGAATCGACCGTCCGCCCCGTAAACAACGATTTCATTTTTCCAGCCATGGAAACTTAATTGGCCGGTATACGGGTTCTGCCATCCTCCGTGGACATTCGAATAGCCTTCAGGATCTTCCCCCACATGCCCGACCGAACGGATAAAGCGGCCCGTTTTTTTGTCGAATAGCTGGCAGCGGTCCCGCCCGGATGTCACAACAATCCAATCATTCAGGATAGTTGCATACGCTCCCTGCCCCACCAGGCAACTATCGGTCGTTTCCAAGGCGACATAGCGTATTTTCTTGAAACAGTCGGAAGTCTTCAACTCTGTCTGATTCTCAAAAGCAACTCCCAAAGGAATCGCTTCGAGTTTTGCCTCCTTTGTTTCCCCTCCGCCACTGCAAGCAGCAAGAAAAAGACATGCCACTGCCACAAACACATGATTTTTCATACGATTTTCATTTTACTTTAGAAGATGCTTTTTTCGTTGTGATCAGGATCACGCCTCCGACTGCTTTTTTTCCGTACATTTCGATGGCGCTCTTATCTTTCATTATCGATATCGATTCGATTTCGTTTGGATCGACCTTGTCCAGTCCACCCGTATATTCGACACCGTCAATCATGACAAGCGGGTCCGGCTTGGCATACCGGACACCTTCGGCAGGACGCATATTCGATTTAAATTCCAGAGGACGCAAGAGAGGCTTGTCTTTTTTTGTTTGCGACATCTTTTTGTCCTGTCGGGATGTGAGGACTTCGGCAAACTCCACTTCGGAGATATTTTCCAGCCGGCGGGAGATTTCAGGGCGGGCGAACGCAGCAACGGCAACGGCTGCAAGAGGAAGCACATAAAGGAACTTCAAGCGAGCCCAGGGGTTCGATTTTTGTTTTAACATCATAGTAATCCGCTTTTTAAGTTTACTGTGGTCGAAACTGTTGGCCATAGAGGTAAAACGCTGTGCTCCGACCGCTTTCTTTATTAATAACAATTGATAATGCTTTGCATCCACGCCATGTGCGATCACACTCTCGTCCGCCTCATACTCATGCACGTTCTGCAGTTCCTGCTTGAGCAACCAAACAGCGGGATTGAACCAATGCAGGACGGCACAACATCCGGCAAACCACATATCCAATGAATGGCAAGCTCTGATATGCGCCTGTTCATGCGCCAGGATTTCAGCTCCGCTCTCTTCCATATCGATGCGGGAAATAACAATATATTTCATCCAACTGAAAGGCGGGACCGTCAGGTCGGTCACGACAAGCCGCGTACCATCTTCCAATACGGCCCGCTCGCCCGAACGTATCAGACGCACGATCTGGCAGACGGAATAGAGGAACCGTCCTGCAAAAAAGAGGCATCCGCCGGCGTAGATCATAAACAAGGCCGCCAACCAAGACGGAAAGCGACTCTCTTCTTCCACAGGAGTTCCGCCCATTTGCAAGAACCGTTCGAGTTCCAACGCCGTACGTTGTACGGCGACCGGCTCATCGGCGGCAAGCTGTACAAAAGGAATCGCGATTGAAAAAACTATCACACCAAGAAGAGCCATCCGATTGAAACGGTGGAACGTATCCCGGCTCAAAAGCAGGCGATAGAACAGATAGAACACTGCCAGACAGCAGGTGGATTTTATTATGAATACTAAAAATGCTCCCACGTTGAAAGAATTAAAATTAATAATAATGAATCCCCCTCCTCTTAATCATCAATTGTCGATTGCCTGTTGTCAATTGATTCTATCAGCTCCTTCAGTTCCTCCACCGAAATCTCCTCCTCCTTCACCAGCGAAGAGATAACACCGAGGTAGGAATTGTTGAAATACTTGGCAATGACGTTTTTCAACGTGCTCCGGCTATAATCGGCTTCTGTCACCGCAGCATAATATTGGTAGGTATTGCCAAACGTATGATGTGCCAGAAAACCTTTCTCCTCCAATCCGCGTACGATCGTGGAAAGGGTGTTGAAATGCGGTCTCGGCTCATCGTAAAACTCAAGCAGTTGTTTGACGAACAAAGGGCCTTTCGTCCAGAAATAGCCCATGATTTCTTCTTCTCTTGCAGTCAGTCGTTTCATGATATCTTGTTTGTTCGGGGCAAATATAACTAAAAAAAATAGTTTGCAAACTATTTCGATTAGTTTATAAACTATTTTTTTTAGTGGAACAGGAGTTGTAAAAAGTAAAAAATCCTGTCCGAAGTTCGGACAGAACTCCAAGAGTCCTAAAAACGCTGTCCGATCTCCGGATCGCATTTCAAAAACACCAAAAGTCCGGTCCGGGCTTCGGACAAAACCTCGAAAATCCTCAAGATACCATCCGAGCTTCGGATCATATCACAAGAAGATTTGAAGTCCTTGCCGAAATCCGGAACGTATTTTTCGAGTATTTCAAATCATTTCCGAAATAAATGAGATTATTTGATAGACTGTGAAAATTAATGACTATCTTTCGAATCAATTAATTACAATCAATAATAGAACAACATGAAAAAAATCATCCGGATTCTAAATCTAGACATTCATTCCCTGAATAATGCCGAATACAAAAACTTCATGGAGCGCTTCTTCAAACTGATCCCGCTCAAGGCTGTATCAGGAGAGGGAGACCGCCCCAGTGAACTCCGCCTCTTGGGCGAAGAAGAAAACATGACATCGGATTTCGTAGGGATCAGCGATGAGGACAAGGCGACATTCAATGCCGACATGCTTCTCCTGACAGATGTCGTCAACCAGTCGCGCACGAACGACAACACGGCTCTGCTGCTCAATCTCGACAAGCGTCGCGATCCGTTGGTTTCATTCATCATCAACACGACCTCCATCGGACGTAAAAGTTCGAATCCTGCATATGCACAAGCATGCATCAGCTTGTATAATATCTTGAAACCGTATCGCGGCATACAAAACATTCCGATGCAACAGGAAACCGCACAGATCAAAGGCATGCTCTACGATCTCGACAAACCGGAAAACAAACAGAAGATAACGCTTCTGCATCTCGACGACACCGTCTCCGAGTTGCGCGACGTAAATGACGAATTCGACGCATTGTCCAGCGACAGAACCAACGAACGGGCGATCAATGCAGTCGGGACGGCGAAGGAAATACGCCACCGCCTCAACTCGCAATACGACTATATCACTACCACCATCTTTGCCCACAGCATTGCGGTCCCGTCGGACGAGGCAACGCTTTTCATCACGCAACTCAACCAGCTGATCGATGAAACCCGCACCGCCTACAACCTGCGCAAAGGTATCACCGCATCCAATAAGAACAAAGGGCAGGGCGGCGATGACGAACGTCCGGGCGAACTTTAAGCCCTCTCATCCCTTCTGCAACAGATAACCCATACAAGCACGAACCGACATGGTTTACAACAATAACCCATGTCGATCCGTGCTTATTTTCACCCTTTTCACACGCCTCCGAAGGACTATTTCATGATAAGAATTATTAAAATACTTATTGATAACATTTTTTAATAGGCACTGAACATTTCCCTTTTTCCGAGCTGTTTACCTCCACACCACCTCCCCATCCATCCCTGGAACAACATCGGAGGACAGACCAATCTCATCCAATTGCAAATCCAAGAGGGACGAAAAATAAAATCGTAATTCTCTATAATAATCAAGCAGAACTTTTGCATCGGAAAAACACCAGCTTCCGCTACGCTCCCGCTCCCCTTCGCCGCAATCGCCACTACACACCTCTCCCCCTGCCGCAGAGCTTTTTAAGTTAAGAAACGGATTAATCCGCATTTCCTTCCGGCTCCCGGAGTCGTAAACAAATCAAAACGGCTCTTGGTTATTGAATGCAAAATCGTATCTTTCAGTCACAAATCCCGAACATCTCATTGAAAAGGCGATCAGGTATGGAGGTAAAAACCAATTCATCGGAGTAGGAATCTAGACATTATTATTGCTATAGGGAATTGGAAATTATAAATTCACGCCCTTATTAAATTCTCAAAACCTGCGAATAAATAAGAGCTTTTTTAATGAAATGAATCGGGTTTTTCATATATGTTTTCTATCTTTGTCGTGATAATTGGACCTTGAAGCGTCAAGGAAACATTATTTTATGATTTATATAAAAAGCGTTTTGGTTTATCCTTAAGTAGAAATCTAGACAATTTCAAGCCATAGAAGGGTCATAAACAAAAATGCTCATGTTCCGATTATATACCCAATGTATATAGCATAAGGGCGTGAGCAAACTGTTGTATAGTACTGCATGGCGGGTTGTCTAGAACCTCTACTTAAGTCCGAACAACAGTCCTCACGCTTTTTCATTTTATAATACGCCCGATTTCGGAGGACTACCGGACAATTTAACAAAAATGCCTATGAATTAATAAGACAATATTTTTTTCCCACAATAAGCGATTTTAGTATTATCCCTAAGTAGAAATCTAGACAATTTCAAGCCATCCGGGAGAAGTAGCTAAACAATGAGTTCCTTACGTTTTATCGTATCTGTAAAGCGTGGGCTATGTTTATACTAATCAGGATTAGCGATAGTATTAAAGACAACAGTCCCGCGCTTTTTCATCTTAGACAAATCCGCCCGGGGACAGGGTACGGAAAGAAAAACAATAACGATAAAACAACTATTATATGACTACAAAAAGAGCTCTAATCAAGGAATTGGCACAACGGATGGAATGTACGGACGTTGCCGCGAAGAAGTTTCTGAATTCATACATCGAACTAATAACCGAAAAACTTTCAGAAGGTGAAGGGGTGAGCATTCATTATTTTGGCAAACTGGTTCCCCATTACCAAACAGAGCGTCCGGGACGTAACCTTCGTACAGGTGAAGAATGTAAAATACGCGCCCGCACATCAGTAAAATTCAAAGCCAGTGAAATACTGATTCAAAAACTGAATCCTGGAAAATAAAACAAAAAGAGTGCACCGAATCCGGCGCACTCTTTTTGTTTTATCGTTTCGGGATATCTACCGATGTTTCCTGTTCACCCAATAAGTGGCGGGAGAAATAGTCGACCATACGCCAGTAGAAATATTCGTCCATATCGCCGAAACCGTGGCGTTGCTGCGGAAGGAGCAACATGTCAAAACGCTTTCCGGCACGGATCAGGGCATCTGCCACACGCAGCGTATTGCCCGGATGGACATTGTTGTCGATGTCACCATGTACGAGCATCAAATGACCTTTCAGCCGACTTGCGATCTCTTCGTTCGTCTTGATGTTGTAGACGAAAGTCGTATCACCCTTTTCGCTGACCACTTCCTTCACGCCATGATGCGTCTCGCTCCACCAACGGTTATAGATACGGTTATCATGGTTTCCGGCACACGAGACGGCTGCCTTGAAGAAGTCGGGATATTGCAGTATAGCAGCCGTAGACATGAAACCTCCACCCGAATGGCCGTGGATACCGACACGGTTGATGTCGATGAATGAATAGCGGTTGGCCAGTTGCTCGATAGCCGCTTTCTGATCCGCCAACCCATAATCACGCAAGTTGCCATAGCCGAAGTTATGATACCATTTCGAACGGCTCGGATGTCCGCCCCGGTTTCCGACCGTGATCACGATAAAGCCGGCCTGTGCCAGACGATCCGTGCGCACACTCATACGGCTGAACGGATAAACGGTTGCTTCGACTTGCGGGCCCGGATATACATAATCGATGATCGGATACAGGGCCGTCGAATCGAAATTAAACGGTTTATACATCACACCATAGAGGTCGGTCACGCCATCCGCAGCCTTCACCTTGAAAGGTTCGGGAAACTGGTAACCGGCAGCCAGCAACCCAGAGAAGTCGCTCTCTTCAAGCGTCATCAGCTTGCGGCCGTTACTATCCATCAAATCCGTACGCGGGATAGTGTTCACACGCGAATAATTATTGACCACAAAGGCCGCATTGTCATCCATGCTGACCGTGTGGAAATAGTCGCCCGGAGTGACTTGCTGCAAACCACTTCCATCGAGGCCCACACGATACAGGTGTTCGTAGTAGGGATTCTCATCTTTCTCTTTCCCGTTAGCCAGGAAGTAAACGACACGTTTGGCTTCGTCCACTTTCACGATCTGGTCTACATGCCAGGGGCCGCGTGTGATGCGGTTCTTCAAGTTACCTTCTCCGTCATAGAGGTACAGGTGCGCCCAGCCGTCACGTTCGCTCCACTGGATCAACTCCTTGCCATCACCTACGGCTGCCAACGGGCGGACTTCCTGATAAGTATTCATACGTTCCTCGATAATCGGACAGATCGAATCCTGTCCGACCGTATACGAACAGATGTCGATACGGTGCAGGTCGCGGCTCGAACGAGTAACGAAGAAACGGTTATTGTCGCCCAGCCAGACACTCGCCACCTCTTTCCGATCACGGTCTTTCTGCCTCCACGGCTTACGTGCCAAGCGCAATGTCTGATCTTTGAATGCAGATGTGCGGATTTCCTTGTAGCTGTTGTCGTTCATGTCGAACAAGAACAGATGCTGGACAGGCGCTTCTTTCTCACCGGGCATCTGGTATTTATAGGTTTCCAGCGTCGGACGAGGCGAAGCCATAGAGTTGATTACCCACAAGTCTTTCACGGCACGCTCGTCTTCAACCGTCACGGCAAAATAACGGGAATCGGGTGACCAGACAATCCCCCAAACGCCTTTCCGCTTGCCGTTGCAAAGCGTGTCGGTGTTCAGCAAGCTATAGGGCTGGCCGAAACCAAAGTCTTTCACACCGAAAGTAGTGAGTTGTATATCCGTAACCGTACTATCTTTATCGTCTTTCTTCAACTTCTCGTAATCCTCGCGGGACATCCGATAGAGGTTCAGGTCTTTTGCATACACGACTGTTTTGCCGTCGGGCGAGAAAGAGGCCCAGTCGGGATATTCCGTTTCTTTCTTCTTTTCTTTGAGCCAAGTCAGCTTACGCGTGGGATAGTCGTAGGAGAAAAAGAATATCTCTTTCTTCGGGCCTTTGTCTTTGTCGGTACTGTCTTTTTTAGCCTCTTGCGAAGAGGTGATCTGGAAAGTAAAAGTGCGACCGTCCTCTCCAGCTTCGAGCTTCTGGATGGGTAGTTGCTGGGCGGTGAACGGGTCTTTGACGATCTCGGTTATCTGTGCGGCAATATCGTCGAGGTCAAAAAGCGGACGTTTCGTCTTCGCCACCGGATCGACAACATACCAGACTTTGCCGTTGCCGGTCTTATATTCATACCAGAAACTACTGCCCTTCCGGAACCAGTGCGGATCGACAGATGTGGAGAAAAGCATCGTGTTCAGCTTCTCCTTCGTGAAGCGTTCGGCCTGGACGTATCCGGATAGCCGCTCCGCTTCCTGCCCTTTCGCTTCCGTGCCACAGAACATCCCGGCACAAAGCATCACTAATAGTAGTTGTTTTTTCATTTGACGTTGTTTTTATATAAATAAAAAGAAGGTGTATCAAAAAAATCCTGCTTACAATAGACATAATTTAGGCACGGATTACGCGGATTCACACGGAAAGAAAATAAATTTATCCGTGCAAATACGTGAAATACGTGCCTAAAAAATCGTGATAAAGGAGTTTTGACACACCACCTCCTTCGTTTGTTTATTTAATTATACCGGAAGAGTACCACCGATCAGGATAACAACCAGCAAAGCCAAAATTGCATACAATTCGGGGAATACAGCCATCACCATAGTAGCACCGAACACATTGTGGCCGGCTCCGACGCCTGCGATACCATTTGCACAAACCTCTGCCTGACGGATAGAAGAGAACAGACCAGCAAAACCCAACACCAGACCTGCACCAAAAATAGCGGTCGCATTCAACATTGTGATGCTATCAACTAAAAATTTCTGCATCATGAAGTAACCTACAAATCCATACAATCCCTGAGAAGAGGGCAACGCGCTTAATGCGATGTAAGTACCCAGTGCATCGGGATTTTTCTTCATCGCCCCAACAACGGCGTTACCGCAGATTGTTACACCATAACTACTGCCGATAAAGGTTAGACCTGTCATCAACGCAATACCCAGATAAGCTAATAAAATTGGTTCCATAATGAAAATTGTTTTTAATTTATTCTTTTGTTATTATTTAATTTCTTTTTTAAGGGAAACACTTCCACTTTTGTTTTTATGCTTTTTTGAACGGCTTGTATTCTTTTCCACCGCCTTCGAACTCTGCATTCTTATAATACTCCACGAAAATAAGACGCAACGGGTGAACCAGCGAACTGATCGTACAGAGACCGATATTGATCGCATGACCGACCAGCAGGATCAGCAACATACAAACCGCACGCAGGACAACATTCATCCCTTCTGTCATATCGACGGCCAGCGAGTTGAATACCCCCCCCAAAATCGCCCCGGTCAGACCAATTGCGAACAGACGAATGTAAGAAAGCGTATCTCCCAACAAGCCCGAAGCCATATTATAAGTATTCCAAAGTCCCGTACCGAAGTTCAAGAAGATGTTCTTTCCCGGAGAATTGTAGAAAAAAGCCACCAGCAAACCGGCCGCCGCAATACCTAAGAATACGTTCTTCACCATGTCGGACAATTGTACGTTCAACATTGGCAGACCGAACGCACAACACAAGGCAATAATGATAAAGACCCAGGCAAACGGGGCGATACCGTATTTTGTCCCTTTCTGCGACATGATCTTTAAAGCGGCAACAGCCTTTCCGAACACGATCTGTACCAAACCGATGATGATCGAGAACGTCATCAGGTTATCGCTATTCACAAAGTAATCCTTAACGGAAGCAAATGCCGGCACATCGACAAGAGCGATACCGAAAAACGATCCCGTACAGGTCCCGACAATCAACGCCGCCAGACCGAGATACTGGAACAGGCTCAGATAAGGTTTGAAATCAGTTCCAACCTTACGTTTCATAATTGCGCAAGCAATTATCACCAGCAAGCCGTAGCCACCATCTCCGAAACAAAGTCCGAAGAAGAGCATAAAGAAGGGGGCAAAAAACGGCGTCGGGTCAAACTCGGCGTAATTCGGCAAGGAGAACATCTTGGTGATCGGTTCGTACAATCGGCTGAACTTATTATTTTTCAGCTTGATCGGAACACGATCCCCATCCTGTATATCCAACTCCTGGAAATAGTAACCTTCTTTTTCAAGGGCGACCTCCATAGCCGGAGCCTCTTCCGTCGGAACGAAACCTTCCAGCAACATCAACTTATCGCCGGCTTCGCGATCCGTCTGCACCAGCGTATTGGAAAGATTGAATTCGTTTTGGATATTCTTTTCCAACTCTATCAATGTATTGTATTGCCCAGCTGCATACTCTTTCAACTGATTGTTCAATACCTTGATATTATCCAGTAATTGTTCCATCGCAAGATGAAGTTTTGCCAATCCCCGGTCGGGCATTTTCGGACGTTCAGCATCGATATCGATTGGCGTTCCCGTCTTGGTAACCGTCACGAAATAAGTAACCGACTGGAAATTATTGACAAGAAAAGCATTGTACTCTTCTCCCCATTTAGGTTCGTATTTGGAAGTCGGGCAACTAAAAAACGTCACGTCGAAGCCAGCCTTTTTCAACCGCCTGATATTTGCATAGCTGAACTCTCCCCAGATATCCATATAAGCGATATCCTTTTCCAGCGAAACTTTCGCTGCCTGTAACATGGCCTGCTTTTCTTGCATTTCTTCCAGCTTGCCTACCAGCTTCAATCCTTCGGCTTTTGTCAGTCCACGTGCCGGAGCAACAGTCACCTCTTTCGTCTGGGAATTCAAGTTCTTGCAATAGCGGATCGCTGTACTTACCTGTTTCCGTTCGGCCAACAAAGCCTGTAGTTCCGCATTATCCAGAACAGAATTCGTTTCCTTCACATGCACAACACCCAATTCGCGGAGAGTCGTGAGGAATGCATCATATTCTCTATGATATACCATAAAGGCATACTTGCTCATCTTTACTATCATACATCAGCCTCCTCTTTTTCTTCTTTCGCTTTACGCTTTTCCTGATTAGCCCGCATGATCTTTTGTGATGACTTGGAGAGACTTTCCTCGTCTTCCATGAATCGTTTCACTTTGCGGATCGCATCTTTATAACCCGGAATCTGTACCTTCTCAAAAAGATTCACTTTCTGAGTGGTTTTCTTCCGCGCATGCTCCAACAACTCCAACTTCATACCCGAAAACTCAGCTTCGATACCGGTACGTGCCAACTTCTTCAACAGTTCGATACCGTCGGTAAACCAAGCAGGGGCATTGAACAGGCTGTAACGGCCGATCTCGAATTCGATCTCGTCCAACACAGGGACCACTACACCGGCTATCTTTTTGGTAGAAAGAGAAACATCCCGTACCACAATCAGTTCGGGATTGAACTCGTTCCACAAAGCCACCATATTTTCATAGCTCTGTATCTCCTGTTCAAGCTGAAGTTCCAATTTTGTCACTTCATCTTTGGTCCGCTTCACTTCGATACGCAGGGCGCTTTCCTTACTTTTGATCGTCGGCAGGGAACGCTCACGCATCTTCAGTTGCTTTTCCAATTGCTGAAGAGAGGTTTTATTATATTGAAACTTTATTGCCATTTTCTATACATTTATGATTTCTGATTCATAACTTATGAGTCGATGATAATTCATAAATTATGAATCAGAATTCTTTTATTTCTTCCAGTATTTGTCGACCAACGCCTGTTTGATGTTCACTTCGGCAGGTTCGAAATACTCACCGAACAAGTCCCATGCCACATCGAGCATTTCGGTCGTATCGAGATTGACATCGATAGCCAATAGCTTTTCGGAATAATCCTTTGCAAAAGCCAGCGTACGGTTATCGTAGTCCGTCAGGTCGAAACCATTCTCCATCTTCGTCTTCGCATTGGCGGCATCGGCATACAGGCGAACGGCGGCATTCATCACCTGCGGATGGTCCTCGCGTGTCTTCTTCCCGGTCACCAATTGTTTCAGACGGGACAGGCTTCGGAACGGGTCGACGATTACCTTGCCGACATCGCTATCCTTACGCAAGTATAACTGTCCTTCAGTGATATATCCTGTATTGTCAGGCACAGCATGCGTGATATCACCACCGGACAAAGTCGTCACGGCAATAATCGTGATCGAACCACCGGCAGGGAACTGAACTGCTTTTTCGTAAATCTTAGCCAAATCGGAATACAAGGAACCCGGCATGGAGTCCTTCGACGGGATCTGGTCCATACGGTTGGACACGATAGCCAAAGCATCCGCGTAGTTGGTCATGTCGGTAAGCAACACCAACACTTTTTCGTTCTTCTGCACGGCAAAATATTCGGCCGCACATAAGGCCATATCGGGGATCAGGATACGTTCTACAGAGGGGTCTTCCGTCGTATTGATAAAGCTGACGATACGATCCAGCGCACCGGCATTGCTAAACGTATTCTTAAAAAACAAATAGTCGTCATTCGTCATCCCCATACCGCCTAGGATAATCTTATCGGACTGGGCACGCAAGGCAACCATCGCCATTACCTGGTTGAACGGCTGGTCGGGGTCAGCAAAAAACGGGATCTTCTGCCCAGTTACCAACGTATTGTTCAAATCGATACCGGCAATACCCGTAGCGATCAGTTCGGAAGGTTGCTGACGACGAACCGGATTCACAGACGGACCGCCGATTTCAACATCTTTGCCTTCGGGAACAGGACCGCCATCGATCGGATCACCATACGCGTTGAAGAAACGGCCGGCCAACTGGTCCCCGACTTTCAACGAAGGCGCGTTTCCCATGAACACGACTTCGGCATTCGTACGAATACCTTCCGTACCGGAAAAGACCTGCAAGGTCACTTCATCGCCGATAATCTTTACCACCTGAGCCAGCTTGCCGTCGACAGAGGCCAACTCGTCATACCCTACTCCCGTTGCTTTCAGCGAACAAGTAGCTTTTGTAATCTGGGTAATCTTTGTATATATCTTTTGAAATGCTTTTGTTGCCATACACTCTATTATTTATCTTCGCGCTCTGCAATCAGTGCGTCAAGTTGGTCGTTAAACTTCTTGAACTGTTCGCTCTCATATTCGGAATAGTTCATCTGCTTAAAGATGTTGATCATCTTCTTAAAGTATTCCATTACTTCGAGGAAAGTGTTGAACTTGAACTCGGCATGACAAATCTTCACAACCTTGTCCAGCATAAACTCCTGACGCGCAAGAGGGGTTACCGCGTCGATCGCATCGAATGCATCCTGTTGCAGGATCACGAAGTCGATCAGTTCCGATTTCCAGAAAATCACGTGATATTCTACAGGTACGCCGTCGTCACCAAGGATATTGATCTGTTCGGAAATTTCCTTACCGCGCAACATACGAGTCTTGATCTCGTTCACCTTGTCGATCCAGGTCGGAGAGATATGACCCGCAATATATTCCTGGAATTCGGGATATTCCAGATACTTGGAATAACTGTCGATCGGGTTCACGGCCGGATAACGTTTACGGTCGGCACGCTCCTGTTCCAAAGCATAGAAACAACGGGCCACTTTCTTCGTATTTTCCGTCACAGGCTCTTTCAGGTTACCACCGGCAGGCGATACCGTACCGATGAAGGTTACGGAACCCGTTTCACCATTATTCAAATGTACATAGCCGGCACGTGCATAGAAGTTAGCCACGATTGCAGACAAGTCCATCGGAAACGCGTCCGGTCCGGGAAGTTCTTCCAAGCGGTTGGACATCTCGCGCAAAGCCTGTGCCCAACGGGAAGTCGAGTCGGCCATTAAAAGCACCTTCAATCCCATGCTCCTGTAATACTCGGCGATCGTCATAGCCGTATATACGGATGCTTCACGGGCAGCCACAGGCATGTTTGACGTATTCGCGATAATGATGGTACGTTCCATCAACTTACGGCCCGTATGCGGGTCAATCAGTTCCGGGAACTCGGTAAAGATTTCCACTACCTCGTTCGCACGTTCGCCGCAGGCGGCAATGATTACGATATCTGCCTCAGCCTGTTTGGAGATAGCGTGCTGAAGCACGGTCTTTCCGGTTCCGAACGGTCCGGGGATAAATCCTGTACCACCTTCTACGATCGGATTTACCGTATCGATCGTACGGACACCCGTTTCGAGCAACTTATAAGGACGTGGTTTTTCTTTGTAACAGGTGATGGCACGTTTTACCGGCCAGCGTTGTATCATCGTCACCTCCACATCTTTGCCGGCTTCGTCCGTCAAGACGGCTATCACCTCTCCTATTGTATATTGTCCTGCTTCTTTCAGGCTCTTGACCGTATATTCTCCTTTGAAGGTAAAAGGAACCATGATCTTGTGAGGTTGGAAATTTTCGTCCACTTCACCCAACCAGCCACCAGCAGCCACCTTGTCACCCACTTTGGCAAGAGGTTTGAAATCCCACAACTTATCATTGTCCAACGGGAACGTATATTCTCCACGCCTGAGGAAAACGCCTTCCATCTTATCGAGGTCATTCTGCAAACCATCGTAGTTACGTGACAACATACCAGGTCCCAACGTTACCTCCAACATATGTCCTTCAAACTCGGCTTCGTCACCCACCCGCATACCGCGAGTGCTCTCAAAAACCTGTACAAAAGCATTCTTGCCTATTACCTTAATAACCTCCGCCATTAGCTTCACGCCTCCTACGGAAATGTAACAGATCTCATTTTGGGAAACCGGTCCATCCACCTCTACGGTAACAAGGTTGGAGACGATCCCTTTTACAATTCCTTTCGTAGCCATAATCTGTTTATTTATGATTTATGATATATGACTTATGATTTGGCATCGACGCATAAATCATAAATCTGAAATCATAAATCCGGATATCATTTTTTATTGTTTCTTTTAAATTCTTCCAAGGCATTCTCGCTGCCTTTCTTCATTGCTCCGACGATCTCACGGAAAGTCTTTTCACCGGTCACCTTATCCAGCATCACCCAGCGTTCGATCATTTCCAACTTCAGCAGATAAGCAAATACACTCTCTATATCGAAAGGCTTAAAGAATGTATGTTCTTCGAGCCATTCCCACTTCAAAAGGTCCACTTTCTTCTCGCGAACCATCAAATCCGTTTCCTCAGCAATACGCCAGAGATCAGGCAAATAATCCACCGTGTCTCCCAACCCGAAATCACGGGCATTGGATGTACGAAGCGCCTGGGCTACTTCATTATCTCCGACGATATACCCGGCTTTATCGAAACCATGTTTACGGCAGGTAATAGCGGTCAACATATTGTTGATATTCAAGTTTAAGCAGAACCAATCGCTAACGAACTTATTCGCATTTTTCATGGCATACGCATAATAGAGGGCTGCCAGACGGTCTTCCCAGGGAATTTCCTGTTTGTTTTCTTTGCCTTGTGCTTCAAGATAAAGCTTGAAAAACTCTTTGAAATAAGGAGGCATCCGGTCATTCTTGGGTGGCTTTTCTTCTTCCTTCAACGCTTTGTAAAGAGCATCAAACTCATCATACGTTATACGTCCCCGTGGGTCCGGATCACGATCCGGTTGTTTGGCATGAGCAATCAGGTTCTTATTGTCGAATTTGAGAAAGAACAGATCGATCAACTTCTTATCGGCCTTCGTCAGTATACCGTCCAATTCCTGTCTGAATTGACTGATGGAATAGGTCAATTTACTATCATCGAGCGCAATATTGGGGAGTCCTGCGATTAAGCAATAATATTTACCCATATCAGAACAGCATTTCTACCAATCCTGGACGAAGGAATTCCTTGAAGAAAGCAACAAACTCGTCTTCTCCGAAACTTACTTTATACGAACCGTCAGCCGGGACGATTGTGAAAGAAGCATCATGGCCGCTCACTTTTTCAATCTTCACACCTCCATCCAAGAGGCTTTTGGCATTGGCTTCAAAATATTTGGTGAGAGCATCGGCATCGGCCGTCCGGATCGTAATCGCTTCCTTCACAACCCATTCCTTTGCCATTTCTAAAATCACTTTCTGCATAAATGCAGTATCAGAAACGATCGCTTTCACATTGGAGGAGGTAATTTTTCCCGTAATGAGATTTACCACTTCGCTCTTCAGTGCTTCTACAGATTGGGTAGCAAACAGCTTCAACTCGGCTTCCGTATTCTTTTTCAACTCGGCGGCCTGCTTTTCAGCCTGTGCCACAATACGCTTTGCTTCTGCTTCTGCTTCAGTCAAAATAGCCTGTTTCTGAGCATTTGCATCGGCAATGATTCGCCCTGCTTCTTCGTTGCCTTTCTCTACACCTTCTTTGTAGATTTTGTCGGTCAGTTCCTGAATCTTTGTATCCATTTCTATATATTTTTTAAGTTGTTCCCACGTAAGTATTAAACGCCTACAAAGTTATTCTTTTCTTTGAATTAGCATTCAGTCTATCCTAAAAATTTGCGATTATACAATTTTTTATACCACTGGTTAGTCGGGATGGTCGCCACCAGCTTGTGATAGATGACAGATAAAATACCCTTTTCGCAAAACTTTTCCAAGTTTGAATTAAAAAGTATCAGAACCAGACCAAATCTATCGTATTTATATATTTTGAAAAACTACTGTCATACTATCACTAATTGCCTTTTATCAATTGAATAT
>OGFD01000010.1_pt1 | contig 132840 bp, 124 predicted proteins | sample 1570851 | NCBI WGS metagenome assembly OGFD01 (sample SAMEA2582077, study PRJEB24529) | metagenome | biome: Human gut stool | place: China | collected 2011
AAAAAAAAAAAAAAAAAAAAAAAAAAAAAAAAAAAAAAAAAAAAAAAAAAAAAAAACAATATGAAACTCTCGAAAAACATTGTCATTTCTGACAAAACGGTAAAGATTGTTGATTCCAAAAAATATGGAGGTTTCGTTGGTCTCATCAACAAACTGCAAGAAGATTTCGCAGCAAACGGTTTCGCCGATGACAGCATCAACTACAAAATTTGGGCGATAAACACCGAAGCGAATTTCCCGGAACAACACATGGCATACTCGCATTGGGACGGAATCCTCAATGAACCGGTTATGTCCATGCAAGCAATCACGAAAGTTTCGAATGAAACAGTGAAAATGTTTGCTGACGCATTTGCAGCAAACAAAAGTACACGAGGTTATTCGATGTTCTTGGGTGGAGAAATCGGTACGAAAGTCCGCGCTTTGCTCGGTAACTGCGGTATCATGTTATCGAACGAATACCGGTTGTTCATTGACAACACCGATTTTTACATCGGTTCATTCGACATCAAACGTGGGATTTACTTCACCGACGTTTTCGAAATCGCAGACAACAACCCCACATGGCGTATGGTATCGTCGTATTTCTATGACAAAGGAATACAGTTCTATTCGCTGGGCGGTGCCAAATGGTTTGGTGCTTTCAACCGCATCGAAGACTTCAACGAATTTTGGGAAAAACTCGGTGTGTACTACATTGAATCGTTCGAACCTCTTACGGATAAAGCAAAAGAACTTTTCAGTGCAAATACGGAAGTAGCTGTCGAAGACGACCCGTCGAAACCGTCAGAGGAAACATACACAATTCTGAAACGTTTCGATTTGTTGGACAGAGAACCCAAATTCTACTACATGTTGTTGGGACGTCTTCAACGAGACTGCAACTACTTAATCGATTCCTCTCATTCCGCAGATACATTGTGGGCGCATGACATCGATGACCAAATCAATCTGATGTACGCACTTTACGATATTGTACCGGAAAAACCTCAGTGGATTACAATCGATGAGATTGCAGAACTCGAAGACAAAATGAAAGCAGCAACCGGAGAAACAGATGAAGACGAAGCTAATCTGTTCGATGACTATACCGGTATCTGTTTGGTTTCAGAGGATGACGGTCACGAAGTCATTGAGGTTTACGCTCCTTCGACAGACCCCACCCTTGCAATCAACGAACTCGTAATAAACGCAAACGAACAAAGACCGTTCGCAACGGTATTGGCTACGTTGTGTATCAACGAGAATACCCGTGAAATCTGGTATGACGACAACAACATCGAACATGTTGAAATCGGTAAGAATCTGAACGAAATACGTAAATCAATTCAGAGAAAAAGACGTTCCACAGGTTTCTTGGAAGAACTCATCGACCTTACCGAAGAATCATATCCGGAGTTCTCTCGATTGTACGCTACGGTTTTATACGGTACTGAAATCAAACCGTCTTAAAGTTTCCTCAACGGAGAATATTCGTTCGGAGAATATGAGGCACAAATCGACACCGCTCATTCCATATTCAGTTTGGATGTTGTGAATGTCGAAGGTGATAAGGAAAGTGTTGTTTACATGCAAGGTGATGAAGCAGACGACGCAATCCGTGCAATCAACAAAATCTACATAACCGAAGAAAATATCACAGTCGAAGAAGCAATCGGTAAGTGGATGAATCTGTACTTGTAATGTTCGACATCAAGAAACAGCAACTAAACGAAAATTCTCGATACAAGCAGGGTTATTTCGACAGATATAACCCTGCAAAATATCGAGGAAAACGACCGATAGTTTACCGGTCCTCGTATGAACTTGCATTCATGCGAAAAATGGAAATCAACAATGCTGTTGAATGGTGGTCATCTGAAACCGTCGTAATACCGTATTTGATGAAAGTACGGAAAAACGGTAAATGGGTACAAGAACGTCACAATTACTACATGGACTTTACGGTTCACTTGCGGACAGGAGAAACCATACTTTGTGAGGTTAAACCGTCCAGCTTTGTACCGTTAAACGAATCTCAAATTTTCCGCAATCCTGAAAATTACAAAAACGCTTGCAAGTGGAAAGCTGCGATTGCTTACTGCAAAGCAAACGGTTTGCAATTCCGGATTATAACGGAGAAACATTTACAGACAAAAATTTTCTAACATGAACGTTTCAATATCGAGAAATTATCTCAAACAACTAACAACCAATAAGAGACCGTTGATATTCATTACAAAACGTAGTGACATGTCATCGATTTCCGTTGAGGTTTCAAACTTCGATGAACGTCTGTATGACAACATGTATGAGTTCATCGAAGACTACGTTACCGAAATGAATACGTTGTATGATGAAAAGAAAACGAAGTACTTCTTGATTCTCGACACGAAAAATTCAGATTGGTACGAAATCGAAGACAGCGCGGGTGTTGCTCTTTCTGGTATGCACGACATGACACGTGCAGAACGTAACGGAGTAACAGAAGTAATCGAACAATATCCGGATTTAGCTGCATATCTTTCCATTTGACATCCGTTTTTGTCATATTAAATAATTTTCGAGACATCCCAGAATTTTCTGGGATGTTTTGTATTTGCTTGAATATCAAGTAGTTACAAGGGCCTTGAAAATTCGGGCGACCTGCGGACTGAATCAGCAAAACTGAAAAGTTAAGTGCTTGATTATCAATCACTTAACTTATTAAAAAATTTTAGAAAGTCCGTTTTCAGCCGATTTTCGCCAAAAATCCCGTAACTCATTGATTATCAGCAAATTACATTTGCTCTACAATCGAATAAGTACCTCGTCCGAATATCAATAACTCACTTTGAAAGTGACCTCATCAAACGGGCTAAAAATGCCCTTTACGGGCATGTCTTAAATCATTGATTTTCAGTAAGTTACGCAGTTCCACACTTCATCAAGCCGTTTTGAGTTCGTTTTCATCATTTTCCACACTCAAACCGGCATCACACATAAATATCTGGAATTTGCGGTATATCTGAAAACGCTGGGAAAGCACAATAATTTTATGGCAGAGAATAATTTCGATGAACTAACGGCTAAACTTCTTTCATCCAATATAGAAACATCTACAAAAGTAACGGAATCAGAACTCGAAGAATTTCGTAACAGATTGGTTGAGAAAGAAAAAACGGTCGATATATTTTCATCAGCAAACAAAGGTTACATCACCGCTCTCGACATTGATATTTCGAACAACGCAACGAATGATATTGTCGAAGAACGTGTAAATCAACATATAAAGAAACGTGTACGATTTATTGTAAAACGGTTGAAAGAAGACCGGAAGATTCAAAACAATACTGAATCGACGGAGAATCTTGTTTCTGACGAAGAGTTTAAAACCATTACTCAACAGGTAACGGATGATGACGAAACGAAAGTGTTCCGGCAACAGACTGTTGAAAATGTTCTGTCACAGAAAACCAACTTCGGAGAGATGCGAAAAACAATGGAAGGTCTCAATGACCTCAACGAATTTTCTGCATCAATCGAAAAACTCGGTTTACAAAAAGTCGATAAGTTTCTGACATACGAAGCAATCGTTAAACTGTCATTCAAATACAACAACATGTTTTTTGAAATGATAGACAAACGAAAGCAATCTGTACAACAATCTATCAAATCATTAAAGGAAAACAATTCATCGATAGAATCTGAAATACCCATGACATCAAACAATGGAATACGTAGTTTCAATGTTAATAAGGTTTTACAGACTATGGATGAAATGTATGATGTTACAAAAGACATCGACGACATCGAATTGTATGAACGTTTCAACATGGAAACTAACATAGAATGGTCGCATCGTCTTTCGTACATTTGTGGTAAAATGGTTGCGAACGGAGACAACTTTACTAATCCGGTAAATGAACATCGAAACTACTCGACAGGTCTCATTCAGTCACTCACGAAACACAACATCATTTCAAACAAATTGTTGTACACGTTACTCGGTGACGAATTTGTTTCGACCAATAGAATAACGGTGTACGATAACATGTACGCCAATACGAAGACGAACAACAAAGTTTACGTAACTCGAACATTGGGTGAATTATTATTGATGATAACTAATCCCAAACTGTCTTCGATTTCAAAAGATTACCGTAAACAGTTGTACACATCTTACAACGGTACTCGTCCGTCATCATCTGAATACTACACATGGTCCGGTTTGCAAGTATTCGATATTGACTTGAAAGAATGGGTTTCAGAGAAAAACGGTGACGTCGATAAATTGAAGAAAGCGATGTTCGAAAAGCTAACAGATTTTCATTGGTTTCTTTGGATATGCAAATCATCATCCGGACGAGGTTTGCACATCTACACCAAAGTAAGTCCGGCACATCACATCTACAACACACCGGAAGAAAATGAATACGTTTCTCGATATTGGTACACTGTTTCTTACGTTACCAAACTGAATATCGTTTACAGTGTTCTCAATGCGTTATCGAAAGAACCGAACAACGGAATCGAATTTGATGATGTGTTCGAGAATCCATACGTTGATAACACTGTCGGCCGTATCACTTCCGGTATTCGTATATCATACGATGCTGAACCGTTAGTGAATCACAATTTCATCGATTTGCATCCGGCTGTTCTTCTCGGACAAACATTGGCGGGTCTTTCTCGCAAAGAGATGAACGAATTGTTTTTCCGTCAAGATGATTGGGAAAACTTTACGGATAACAACATACGAAAACGACAACCGAATTACATCAACACACGTTGGATTCATTCGATAAACGAAGAACTTGCTGTTGGTGATTTGAAAACATTCCGTTCCAAACAAGAAACGGAATCAAGTGTCGATATGTCAAAGTACATCACTATCGGAGGTGATGCGACAGAGATTACACCAATGGAAAGACGGAAAATCAATTACGTTTCCCGTTACAACGTTTGTAATACTCTTGCGGCATTGTTCGGCAAAGACGGTTTGGACATTGCACACATCTTACTTGATTCGAAAAGATGCGGTAACGTGAACGAAATCAATTCGTTCTATTCATGTGCATTATCGAACAAGAAACAGCCGTCAAAGTTAGGGTTGGAAATTCTCAAAGAACACGGAATAATCAAAACTGTCGATGAACGTGTTACCGAAGTTGTTGAGGAAGGGTTCAAATTCGATTTGAAACGTCAAATCGAAAAAGCAATCACAAATGAGATAGTACCAGTTGATTACGAAATGAAAGACAACGAATTTCTTTCAGATTACGGTAACGAACTTCGTCAGAGAATAACAGGTTCGAAAATCAACATCATACTCTGTCCAGCCGGAGCGGGTAAAACGCAGACTATCCTTAGGTGGTCGAAAGAGGGCAAACGAATCTTGCTTGTTCTTCCATACATTTCTGTTATTAAAAACAAAGTCGAAACAGACAAAGACGTAACAGATTTGTTTGATTGTTTCTATGGTTCGAAAGACTTCCGGGACATAGAATACGGACGTAATATAGTGACAACCTTCGATAAATTCTCGCGTGCAAATGCAGAGAAACTTGCGCACATGTTCGATTACATCTGTATCGACGAATCGCATCTTTTGTTCACATCATCATATCGTATCGAAACTACTTCGAACGCAGTCAAGCGTTTGAAAGAGTTGTACTACTATTCATCAAATGACCCGTTCGCAGCAAAAATACTTTTGTTTACCGGAACGAGTACGGGCGAGTATGTGCACTTCTCGAAAATCGGTAACTTCATAACGTTCCGCAAGAAATCACACACGAAACGTATGGAGTTTCTAATTTGTGATGATACATTGGATGCACTTACCAGATTAAGTGCGAAAGCTGCTGACCTTATCAATACCGGTTACAAACTGTTGATACCGACGAACAAAGGAGAAATCTATTCCGAGAAAGTAATCGGTATGGTCGAATATCTTCTGGGACGTAATGTCAAATACGGTTACTACAAACGTTCCAATTCAGAAGAGGAAATCTGCCGAATGATTAACGAACAGAATACGGTAGGTGATTACGACATTGTGTTCTGTTCAAACTATTTGTCTGTTGGTGTCGATATTGTCGATAAATGCGAATTTGCATCGATTTATCTCGGTGCGTTTTCCGGTTATGAAATCGAACAATTCAATGCACGAATACGTCGTACCGGTATTCGTTCGGTTTATTGTTTGCCGACAAATGACAGTAGCGGTCATACGAACATTCTGTTAATGGAAGAACCGAATTTGGTGCTGAAACTTACGGATGAAGACCAGCTGAAATTTATCGATGACAAATCGATTGCTATGAAAAAGCAAGATGTTCTTGCACAGTATGACCCAATCACAAAACGGATAACAACTCCCGGATTTGGTGTGGTCAATGGCAAAATCGATTTCAGACTGGAAGAATATGAGTTGGTAACATTCGAAGACAAATTTACGGAAGTCATGACGCATCCAATTAAGGTTGCTCGTGAACTTGCGAAATACGGTTACGAAATATCCGTAAGTACAGAGTTCGAAGGTCTTTCGAAGACAGAACAAGAAGAACTCCGTAAAGTCGGTATCGCATCTGCACGAAACGAGAAGATTCGAAAACACACATTGTTGGTCGGAACGTATCTCGATTTGATTCAACAAAACACATACATCAACACAAACGGTTTGGAGTTTGTCGGTTTAATAGAATGGATTGCGAAACATCTGGACAAGATTCAGGAAGACCGTGATTGCGACAAATTCGTGTATGTTGATTGGGATGTGTTCGCCACACCACAAATGGTTTTTGTACGTTCGAAAGAAGCACTCGATAAGATGCTGAAACCAGCACGTCATTTGATACGAAGATATTCCGTTAAACGTTGTATCGACATAATCAGTGAATACGTGAACGAAGACGGTGTGTTATCCATTAAAAAGTTTCAACGTGCAATTAACTTGTTGAAACTTATCGACAGTTCTGATGCCGGAGAACTTTCGGAAACACTTATGGTGATGATGAACAAAATGTATGAATTTGTCGATACATTCGAATCATCACCAAACTACTACATGTCGTATGAGAATTACCGTACAATGGTTGATAGCTTCACCAATCAATATCTGGAAATGCTTGGTATCACTCTCCACACAGAGTATGGTTTTCAGAAAGTACGTGATTCGATTACAGAAATGTTGCAAGACATCGCTACAAAATCAACATCCCAAAAAGGTGTGCGTTTTTCATATAACAAGCTACCGGAACAAAACTCATCTGCTGTGTTGAATCGTAGAAGTATCGATACACTTGTGGAAAACATGTTCAAACTCAATTCAACACTTATTGATTCCGAAAGCAAAAAGGTACGCACACGTCATATTGTTTTGGAAAAGCAAGAGTTTTAATAATCTTTGGGAATTTGCATTGAATGGGAAAGTATGGGAAACAACATAGATGAAGTAATCATACCAGATAACAAAAACACGTTATCCACACAAGAACAGGAAAACGTTATCCGTACCACTTTCGGTACCTCTGCGTTACCGACAAAATACGTTGCTGACCCTCAGAAATACATCGAAGATACAATATCGAGAATAGACGGTTTCGATGTTCGTTGGTCTTCACTTATCACAAGTAACCCGATTCTGTTTGAATCGATTGATTACTTACGTGTCAAAGCATACGTAAATGAAACAATCACGCAAGAAGAAATCGAAGCATACAAGCGAGGCGACCTCAGGGAGTGTTACGCTACGTTCGATAACATGTTAGTTTGCAATCTCAAATACTTCAATCGTATCATCAACTTTTGTACGATGATATTTGCACACTACATCCGGTTAGATGACGATGAAGTAATCACAGAGGGTATGGAAAAGTTACCGTATGAAGTCGATATGACACCGACAAAAATATGGTGCTGTGCCTTATCAAGTCCGTCATCTACGGTGTGGGAATTGCAATACGCATGGGGCAATCCTAATAATTGTGTAGCCATCAAACCTATCAAATCTTCGACAAAATCAGTGCTTGAAGTGTCATGGCACAGATTATATCGTAATCCGGTCTTCGCTCGATTCACAGAACTGTCTGCGTTGCGATGCGGCACTTACGGATTTCGTACAACACTACTTGCCGACATCACACCGAACAATACACTGTCCCGTGTTTGTAAGAAATTCACGTCTGCATCCGTAGCACTTTCGGAAGAACAACTCGAAACGATATGGGATTATATTGTCGAATCAAATGCGGTTCAACAATCATTATACAACGCACTTGAACGATGTATGATGAAATTGTTTAACAATGATACTTTGATGTTCGGTGTGTATGTGTTTGCAAATGACGTGTTTATTCATACGGCAAAGTTTTCGTTGAGAATCCGGAAAGATGAAAGGGGAAAACTTTCGAAAGAGTACTTATCGAATAGCTATGAATGCTTTGCTGCCGAACCGATATTAGCTGAATCAGTACGGGAACAGATAGCTTGGGCAAAATACGAATTGCCCGTAAAATTCCAGTATGACAAAACCACACTCACTTCGTTACTTACTAACATGCTGAACAATGATTATCACAGCATTACATGTTTGAAACGAATGAACGAATACGGTGTAGTTTCGAGAATACGATTTATGGGAACGTTCAACAATGTAATCATCAAAGAAGAATTGATGAAAAACAACAACGTTATCAAATCGTACCAAAAAGTGTTGTCGAAACCGAATGCTGCCCGTTACATAATCGATAGAGGTTATTACATCTTTGGTTTGAATGATGACGTGTACAAATTCATGTCTGTCGAAAACATAAACCGTTCAAACATCACAGAGCATTATTGCAACTATGCCGTACCTGTTCTGAAATACATGTTTGACATTATCACACAGCATGTGAAATCAAAGAACGACATTATCGATATTATGGTAGCCGGAGACATACCGGAATATCGTCTCAACAACCGTAATATCAAATACACATCCCTTGTCAAAATCGAAGCACGACAAATGATGAATAACATAATGTTGCGTCACCAATCATCGGCTGGCAAAAAGACATATTGGAAAGTAATCGAAGATTAACATATAACTCAAAAATAACATGAACATACTTTCATTGTTCGACGGTATATCTTGCGGACGTGTTGCGTTAGAGCGTGCCGGAATACCTGTGGAAAAATATTTCGCATCTGAAATCGAGATACAACCTATCCAAATATCGAAGATGAATTGGCCGGACATCATACAACTCGGTGATGTAACGGCATGGGATGCTTGGATTCGAAGACTACCTAAAATCGATTTGTTGATTGGTGGCTCACCATGTTTCGTTGCAGGCACGAAAGTAATCTGTAAATCCGGTGTGAAAAACATCGAAGACATTGTGGTTGGTGATGAATGTCTGTCACATGACGGAGAGTATCATCGTGTGTCTGCAATCGGAAACGAACTGAAAAAAGTTTGGGTGTTGAAAAATCCAGCATTCAATGGATTCGAGATATATTCGACAGAAACTCACCCGTTCTATGTCTGCGATGTTTCAACCGGTAAGATTTCGAAAAAGCTTTTGTGTGAACTTACTGAAAATGACTTTATCGGTTTAAGAAAGGAATACGCATTGCCCGAACAAAACTTTCTTAAACTCTATCCCAGAAACGAAGAATACAAAGCTATCGATTTTTGGGTGAAAAACAGCACCATAGTAAATACGGAAACGTATGCTATCGTGTACAACATCACTGTCGATGACACTCACACATATTTTGCCGAAGGAGTATTGGTTGGAAACTGTCAGGATTTGAGTATGTTGGGTTCCCAACGAGGTCTGGTTGAGGGTTCCGGTACTCGTTCGTCTTTGTTCCACACCATGAAAGCAATCTACTTTTGGTTGCTGAAAAACAACAATCCGGATTGCCATATTTTGCTCGAAAACGTATTCACCAAACCGCAGTGGGAACAAGCAATTACGGATGAGTTGCGATTGGCTGAACGAATGGGTGACGGTTATCAGCCGACGAAAATCAATTCAGCATTAGTATCGGCACAAATGCGTCCCAGAAATTATTGGGCATCTTGGCACACAACGGTACCGGAAGACAAGAACATCAAACTGCAAGACATTCTCGAACACGGTTTTGCATATCAAGAAAAATCGAATGCGTTGCTGAAATCTTACACAGGTAGTTCGGTTATTCATTCCTTCAAATACAGGGTGAACACTCTCGTTGCAGAACCGGCTGAACCTGATTACAACAATCACGTAAACAACAAAACATCGAGAGCGTTTCAAGTAACCAACAGTTACGTGGAGATACCGGTTTTGAATGCTCGAACGAGGATTGGTACAAGAGAGTTCGAGAAGTATCATTTCCCCGTTACGTTGGATGACGGTTGGTACACGTTCCGTGAGTTTACCGCAAAAGAAATGGAACGTCTGCAAACTTTACCGGACAACTATTGTAAAAACGTTCCGTTGAAATGGGTACAAGAAGCTACTGGAAACGGATGGACTGTGGATGTGATTGCGCATCTGTTCCGTGATTTGGTGAAACAATATCCGCACTTCTTACAACCATTACACAAATAGTCATCAAGCAATCAAACGGTAGAAAATCATTTATCGAATTTCTACCGTTTGCTTGTTTCATAGATGTATATGCACTATAATTGTCAGTGTAACAAAATATCACAATCATAAACATTTTTCGATTATGTCACAAATCAAAAAGCACAAAACAATCGAGATTACCAAAATGATGCAGGCTTACGCTGCATCTTCGTCGGAAGAACTCCGGTCTATCTTGGATTTGTGTATCGGTCATGCACCGGAACCAAACCAGACAGATACCATACGTGTTTCGGATGAAACATATTCTATCGTCATGGGAATCATCAACGATGAAAAACATGACATTACTGAAAATGTCAAAGCCATTTCGAGAAAACGTATGCTTGACATTACCCGTAACGTCCAAAAACTTACGGAAAAAATCAACAACTTTCCCTGTATCACAACCGGTAACGTAACGCTCAACATCATTTGGAAATACGTTACCGACATTGATGCGGCCTTACGTAAATGGGGTGTTGAGTTCAAGAACTACACGGTGTTCCGAAACACCAACAACGATTTGATGTACTACATCAATTCGGACATCATCAATCTCATTCATGAGTTCGAATGCTTTACCGGTATTCCTGTGGGATTTTTCGAAGATTCTTTCAGAAAACGTTCGGTAAGTGTCATTCGGAGATACGTAACACGTGTGGGTCTCATTCAGCAACTCATGTACACATACAAGCATGAAAGAGCATCGAATATTGGCCGTATCAACGCTGCACTTCTTTTCGCTCCTCGTTCGAACGACAATCAACACATTTATCTGAACAAGTTCTTCGAGCACGAAATGCAACGAGAACTCGACGAGTGCCAGAAATACCTCAACTCTCTTGGCATCAAATACGGTGATAAAACCATCGACATCGAAGACAAAGAGAAATATCCTTGCAATGCGTTCATCAGCAATCTGACGATTCACACCTTACAGCGACCGGATATTCTGTTCGACGAGTACGGTGAAATCACGAATTTCGGTGTAAACGAAATGCGTGGAATTGAAGAATTTTTCTTCGATGAGAAATACGACAGAGTTATCGAAATGCTTTCGACCTATGCACTGCCGTATGATGCAAACTGCATCCAGTCCGTACTTGCTACCTTCAAGACACTTGTGGATGAGGCAGAATCTCTCGAAGACATGGCGGTAACGTTCAGCAAGAAAATCGAAGACACTCCGTTCGCAAAACATCCGGAATATTGTTTCCTCAAAGAAACACTATACGAGGATGCCGAAACTGTAATGGATGTATGGCAGTACACACAAGATTACATCTTCGGTGTGTACGTCGGTTATTTGTACGCTATCAAAGATGATTCAATCGAACAAGTTTCGATTAAGTACAACATCGAAAACCTGTTGGAAAACGGTATCATCATCAACAACTGCGACGAACAAACGAAACTCAACACTTACAATCCGTATGGAGAAATTGTAGAAGATGATACGGACGAAAACAAACCGGATGATGATTGGTGTGATGATGATTGTCATCTGTGTTCTGCACGGAAACGTTGCCCGTTGTATGCCGCACACAAAGAGGCAAAACAAACCGGAGATGAACCGAAAGATGACGAAGTAAACATTGAACATCTTAAAACATATCGTTTCAAGGATGGTACGTTGAAAGTGTACCACGCCAAAGCCGGAAAAGATACAAACATTTCGGATGTGTTAAAAGCATTCTTAAACGAAATCAAGAAATGATACACAACAGTTTCGAAGAACAGTATGTGGAAGCACTTGACCGTGTTTTACACATGGGAATCGACACAGGCGACCGGACTAAAACCGGTCGCCGCCGTGTCCCTAACGTGCAGTTCCAAATCAAATGCAACAAGACAAATCTTAATGAAATCGAATTACCTGTTCTGAACGGTAAACGGGTTTTTCCGTTAATGGGATGTAAAGAAATGATGTGGATGTTGTCTGGTGACACAAACATCAAACGTCTCGAAGAAAATCATGTAACGTATTGGCGAGAGTGGGCCGATGAAAACGGCGACTTAGGGCCGGTTTACGGTCATCAATTCCGTAACATGAACGGAGCAGACCAACTCGCATACATTGCGGAAAAACTTGTTCGAGAACCGATGAGTACTCAAATGCTCATCAATTTGTGGAACGCCGCAGACCTTCCGGCTATGGCGTTACCGCCGTGTCATTTCTCGTACTACTTTCAGGTGTTACCCGACGAAGACACGGGGAAAAATGTTCTCAATCTGCATTTGGTACAACGTTCAGCCGATGCGTTTTTGGGAGTTCCGTACAATGCTATCATGGCATGTTATTTCATGCAGCTTATGGCAATAGCATACGGATTTGAACCGGGAACAGTATTCTGGACTTGTCACGATTTTCACATTTACCACAATCATTTCGACGCGGTAAATCGATACATGTTCAACATCAAAGAAGACGCATACAACACATGCGGCGTAAGTTCGCGCCTGTATTTGAATGCTGAATCTATGGAAATGCTTATCACACAATATCCGTATGAACATCCCGTAGCAAGACTGGACAGATTCATCACGCATTCTTTCGATGTGCATTTCAAGAACATGAAAGTCGAGACGCCAGCGGGTTACGGTGTGATTGCGGCTGACATAGCGGTTTAGAAATTTCTCGAATCAGAAATAAATTCACATTTGTTTGGTGCATCCTTTTCGATTCAAAATCGAAAAGGATGCTTTTTATTACTCTCGAAACATTGAATCTACGTGCATTTTTCGAGACAAAAATCACGTAACTTATTGATATTCAGCACTTAACTACGGGGCTGAAAATGCCGAATAGGGCAGGGTCGGGTAGGTTGTCTCGGAATGACCGAAAATTAAGTGCTTGATAATCAATGAGTTACAAAATCGGGAATCGGTCAAAAACACGTAACTCATTGATTTTCAAGTAGTTAGCATTTTTAGTCGGGTGATACTCTGATACCCCCTTGAAAATGGCCTCGTCAAATGGGCTGAAAAGGGCCTTAGCGTGGATTCTACGGCCTGTTTTTCTTCACTTAACTACTTGATAATCAATAAGTTATGTAACTATTTGATTTTCAACACGTTACAAGCGAAATTTCGCCCCGTAGAATGCCCACAAAGGCCCTTTTTAGCCCTTCTGACGAGGCCATTTTTGCAGGGTACATCTATATACCCCCATGATTTTTCATAACTGCTTGATTTTCAAGCACTTAGCGATTTTTCGGGATTTTGGCATTTTGTAACTCATTGATTATCAAGTACTTGACTTTTCGGCGGTTCCGAACCCCTTACCGAACTTGCCTGCTAAGGCCATTTTTAGACCCATAGTTAAACACTGATAATCAATGAGTTACATATTTTTCGATTCAAGACCGGAAAATTCTGTCTCGAATTATGCAACACAAAAATATGTGTTAGATACGTAAACACATAAAATATTCATAGAATGAAACACACAATTATTCACACAGCGGACATACAGGTACAAGTCCGGGAGAAGAACTTACGGTCCTCATACGAACACTGTTTATCGAACATCACGGAACATCTCATCAAAACAAACGCCGACATTTATGTTGTTGTCGGTGATTTGTTCGAATATGCACAGAGTAATGATGCCGAGAAATCAATCATGTACGAACACCTTTCGAAAGTGTTGTCACTTGATTCAATCAAGGAAGTCGTTATCATGTGCGGTAATCACGACATCGAAAAAGAGAGGAAACGGATTGACGTACTCGAATCGGAAAACAGTATCAATACTTTCTACAATCTCATCCGTGCGCTTGACAAACGGTATTCAAACAAACTCACGTATCTCAAATATTCCGAACTTCGTCCGTCGATTGCAGCACCGAATCTTGTGTGGTGTCCGTTCTCGCTTGAAGACAATATGGCTTTACGTGGTAAGGAAATCAGTATCGAAAGCGGTAAGAGATACATTACACTTTTCCATGACATTCTGAAAGAGTATGCGTTAGAAGCAAAACTTCCGCTTCGAAAAGAACGCATGGAATCTCTCGTATCTGTTGCGGAATTTCCGTCCGAACACATATTGGCTGGTGACATCCACGTAAATTGGAATTGCAACAACGGTAAACAGTTCTGGTACCCCGGTTCTCCGATACAACGTAATTTCGGAGAAGGTACGTATTGCAAAATCGCGGACAAATACATCGTTGTCGATGCGGAGCGTAAATCATTGAAACATTATATCTTCGATGACGAAACACTTTCGTTCGAACAGCAACCGGATTTGCTCATGCAGGATTACGTATCTTACATCACAATGGAAGTGATGCAACAAGCATCATTCGAACAAGCACGGGATGCAATCACCGAGATACTGAATCTGCAACAAGTCCGGTACGGTCTTAACCAGACATTCATCAAACTCAAACTTTCGAATCTGTTCACCGAACATGAACTCGAACTTCACAAACTCATTACATCGATTGCAACGCAACAAACCACAGTACCCGTAAACATCGAGATTGCGTATAACAAATTCGTACAAGCAAATACGGAAACGAATGTCGATAAGATTCTCGGTAATGAAACAGTCGAAGCTGATGCGGCATCTGATAACATCGTGAACAGCGAAGCATCTACCGTTGAAACACCGGAAGTTACGGCTGAAAGTCTCGTACTTGATTCGACCAATCTACGTAAGTTGTTCTTGTATGTTCTTGAACAACGCATGGAGATTCTCATCAAAGAAAATCCGGGTCAAACAGATTTCATCGAGAATGTTTACAAAACAATCGTGGAGTTGTTCGATTCAGAACTCGAACAATCTTTGGGAGATACGAAGAAAGTGTCTATCCATTTGCAATCAATCGAATGCAATGCGTTTCAGATTCTCGGTGCAAACAAAATCAATATCGACATACCCGGTATAGTACGGATAACAGGAACTAACGGTATCGGTAAAACCACACTCTTTTCGATGTTGAGATGGGCAATACGTGGACAGTTGTATGAGGGTATGCCGAAAAACACCGTCAAGAAAAACACGATGCTTGTGTTCAACAACAAGCAACCGGACATCGACGAGATTTACGTGAAGTTCGTGTTCACTCTTAACGAACGTGTAACGGTAACAGTTATCCGTACTGCATCAAGAACGTGGAAAGCCAAAACAACGGATGAACAAAAACAATCGCTGAATTGGCAGGATTACGTTTCCGGTGTTACTACAACACTAACGTTACAGACTTCATCCGATAAAGGTGAACGGTCTTTCAACGGTGAACAAGCACAACAGTTACTCGATTCTTGGTACGCACAAACACCGGAAACGATTATGTTCTTGAATCATTCGAAGATTGCATCGATTCTCAATACTGCACCGAAAGAACTCAATCAAACAGTACTCGATTTCATCGGTGTAGATTATCTTGAAGTGCTCGAAAGTCGTTTGGATGAAGTGAAAGATTCGCTGGCTGTTGCTCGACCGAAAAGAAACCGGGATGTGATTCTCGAAGACATTCGCAGTACTGAACAACAGATTACTGATGAATCAAACAATCGTGTTCAGTACGAAAAAGACTTACAAGCGTTACGCGAAACAGCGGAATCACAACAGAAAACAATCGATGAAATAAGTTCTGTTATTGAGAACTACGGTAACGTACCGGAAATGATTTCCGAAGCAAATGCGAATCTTAAAACCGTTAGTGATTCGATTGAGTATTTCAAATACATGGAATGCAAACCGTTACTTGAAAAAGATTTCGATGTTCCCGTAGAACCCGATACATCAAAACTTGAAGAAGAACGGGATGCTGCATCTAATGCTATCACATCACTTACGGAAGATAAAACCGGATTGCAAAAGGAACTTGCCGATACGGTAAGTGTGATAATCGCAGCTTACGATGAAAAGATTACCAAAGCACAAGACTGTATCAACAATTACCAACATGTCATAAGTGAAAAGCGTGCAACCTTAACAGTTTCGGAAGAACATATCCGGAAACTCAAAACAAATCTGTCTAACACTATTTGTCCAACCTGTCATCGTCCGTTTGCTGATGACGAACAACATGCGGCACAGCGAAAAGAGTGGGAAGCAGAAATCGAGATGTACGAAAAGGGAAACGAAGAAATCGCAAAAGAGATAGAAGTTTTCGAAAGTACACTTACCAATCTGCAAAAGGTTATCACCGAATTACGGAAGCGAACGAATCTTGTTCACCAATACGAGTTCGAACAGATAATTGCTGTTGAGCAATCTCCGAAAATCAAAGAACTACTCAACACCGCTATTGAAACAACCGGTAAGATAACGGCAAAAGACAATGAGATTTCCGAACAAACACAGAAACGTAATTCCGCACAAATAGACTTAACCAACATCATCAATGATTACGGGAAGCAAGTAACGGAATACAACCGGAAACTTCAAGAACTCAATGCGGAGAATGAACGGATTCAGAAAGAGAACGAAACGGTCGATGAACACAACAGAAGCATCGAGAAATTCAAGATGCAGAAAGAACAAATCGAAACAACCATCTGTAATCTCACAGAAATTCAACCGAAGTATTTCGAAGCATTGAATGCCCGTAACATTTACAAAAACAACTTACAACAAACGAACACGGAAATAGAGGGAACATCGAACAAAGACCGGGAAGCACAACGGATTGTAATCGAACAAAACAGTAAGTTGTCCCAGCTCAAAGACGAAGAGGAAGCGTACACAAAATATTTCGTGAACAACACGATTTACAAAATCTACGACCGTCTGATTAAGCAAGACTTCAAATCGATTGTGTTCGAGTACTACCGGAACTTCCTCAACAACAATCTGAATAACTTGTTGGAAGAACAGAATTTCAAATTGTTCTGGAATCACAACAACGAACTCTATATGATAGACTTGCGTAACGGTAAGTGTTCGTACACTCCTGTCCAGCTTGCGTCCGGTATGGAAGTTTCATTCTTGGGATTGTCTCTCATTTACACCATGTCATGTTTGAACATCAAGAATCACATTTCCCATATCTTTCTCGACGAAATCGGTGGTTCTCTGAATGACGGGAAGAATCTCAATTATGAAGCGAAAAACTATCAAGAGTTGTTCGTTTCGATTCTGTCGAAGTTTACCAATATTACAATGTTCATAATCGACCACACGATTAAGAACATGTATGAAACGGTAACGTTTGAAGTGCAACCAACCGAAAGCGGTTCGAAATATGTGGAACTGTAACTATTGATTATTTTATATGTGAGCGGTCTTGCATGGTGAACAACCACTGCAAGCCCGCTATTTTATTTCCCAGAATTATTTGCACTATATTCTATGTTGAAAATTTGAAACAGATAAATACATTATAACATTTCTGAAATATGAGTTTTGCACCGACAATAATTGTTTGTTCACGTAAGGAATTACAAACCAAATACGCAGAAGCACTGAACGCTCGAAGCAAGCGTGGTTGTAACATAATCGGTTGTTTCTCATCACATGATGCAGAACTCGCGGATAAGTGGCGTGATGAATACCGGATTACATCTGTTTGTTTCGATGACGTTGATACAACAAGAAGTTTGAGCGGTTATTTAGACGAGAAAACAAATACGTTTTCGTTCGGTCTTCCTCCGAAATGTATTTTGTTTGATGACAGACACGCACAAACCATTATTGATTCGATGAAGAACACCACCAATCTGTTGAATTGGATTGTGTTTTGTGATGTCGGTATTTCCCGTTCTCCTGCGATTGCTGATTTCATTGCAAGAGTACTTTCGAAAGCATCTGGCGATTGGCGAATCCATTACGGATTTATGCTGGAATACGCATATAATGTTCACCCCAACGGTTTAGTCGTTTCGACACTCAACAAGTATTTTACCGAAACCGTTGAGGCATTGTCTAACAAAATCGAAAAATGATGACACAACAAAATGAAAGACCGAGTTACGCAAAATCTTCGAAAATCGAAACTTTCGAAGAATTTATTCGAGAATCGAAATTAAATAACAAAGCGACAATTTGGAGAAGAACAGCCGAATGGATATTGGTAATCTTGTTGTTCTTCATCATGTACAATGTCGGTATCGCATTCAAACTGGATAAAGCGAAACATCAGTTAGCCGAACAACAAGAAACAATCGAAAAGTTAGAGAGAGAACTAATTGAAGTTCGACAACACAATGACTTTGTTGCAGAAGTAACGAAACCCATAACCGGTTCATCTTTGGTAGAACTCATCGAACAGATGAATATTCAACATCCCAAAATAGTAGTTGCACAAGCTATCATCGAATCCGGTCATTTCAAATCAAAACTGTTTCAGATAAACCATAACCTGTTTGGTATGCGTAAAGCATATCAACGTCCAACCACACGAATACCGGCTGACATAGATTTCTATTTCGAATCTTATGCGTATTACCATAATTGGCAGTACAGCGTTTTTGATTACGCATTGTGGCAATCATCATTTGCTCGAAATCTTTCTGAAACAGAATATCTTGATTTGCTCAAACGAACATACGCCGAAGATGACGAATACATCTCGAAAATCAAAAAGATTATTTCCGGTTGTGATTCGGCACAAGATATAATTATCAAGTACGACTTGTAATTCCCTAAATAATATTAGTATGCAAAACGAAAATGTTTCAACCGGTAATGAATCGATATATCGGGAGAACGTAAAACAGTATTTCAACGGAGACCAATTAGCGGCTGACGTATGGTGGCAGAAGTATCGAGCAGAAAACGAGATACATCCCATACAAATGGTTAATCGTCTCACGGATGAAATAACCAAATACGGCCAGAAGTGGTTAAGCGGCTGTTCCCGGATTGAGAAAGACCTTTCCGAATATGGTAAGGAACTATTCCTCAAATACTTCGATACCAACAACAAAGAAAAGTATTTGCGTGATGTCGTGTTTAAGCATCTCGACGGTTTCAAACGTATTGTGTTGGGTGGTTCGATGAACTCCGGTATCGGCGCAAACGATTACTCATCGCTTTCGAACTGTTTGGTGTTAGGAGCACCGGAAGATTCTTATGCCGGTATTCTTTGGAAAGACCATGAATTGGTTGAGTGCATGAAACGTCGATGCGGTGTTGGTATTGCACTTGACAATATAAGACCGTCCGGTGCTCGTGTGAACAACCAATCGAAAATTTCAAGTGGTGTTGCACAATTCATGGAACGTTTCTCGAACACGACAAGGGAGTGTTCACAAAATGGAAGACGTAAAAGTGTTCTTCGTGTTTGCTAATAAATTCATTACGAAATAAGTCAAACATCATTTCAAACAGAAAATTACTATGGGTAACAGAGTATGTTTTATGACAAAAGAAGAACTTTCGAGTTATCTTTCAAAAGGAATGTCATCACGACAAATTGCATTCGAAAAAGGTATTGGGTATAAAACTGTGTTGTACTGGATTAAACAATATAGTTTGCAAACGAATTTCCCAAAATTGCCACCCCTTCATCTTGACAAAATCGAGACAAAAGAGTGGGCATACTTTATCGGATTTGTATGTGGTGACGGAAGTATTACTGAAACAGAAGTCGTCGAACTAACATTGGCACTTAAAGACAAAGAAATTCTTGATTTTTTTGTCAAACATCTTTTCAGTGGTAGTAAAGTACGAATAGACTTGACAGAAATTCCTGAACAAAGAAGAAAACCGCAAGCAAGGTTGATTCGAAAAATTGTAGGTATCAAAAAATTTTACGGTGGACGTTTGAAAGAAGACCGTAATTTACCTATTGTTTCTCCGCATTTAGTGCGTTATCTTGTTATGGGATTTTTCGATGCAGACGGATGTATAACATGGGGAAGAAGAAAAGACCGCAATCGTGTTTGGCAAAAAGTTATGTTCAAAAGTTGCGGACATAGTGCGATGGTCTCACTGCAAAAAATTCTTCTCAAATTGAAAATTTCTACAAGAATGTCTGTTACACAAGGAGCGTATGTTTTGGAGTTTTGTGACAAACATGAAGTTCTGAAATTTTTGGATTGGTTATACGCTGACAAATCTTTCATCGTACTAAAAAGAAAATTCGAAAAATACAAGGCTCTGCGTCTTGAATTGGGTGAAAACGAGGAAGGTGCAAATTTGGGAAATTTGCAATAATCTCGTGGCAAGGCCGGAAAGCATTTCCGGAAGCTGTACAGACTACTTGATGTTTGGTAATGCTCCAAACGTAATACAAGTTCAGTGCCCAAGCGTAACACAGGATTTATCTGTTACGTAAGAAATAGTCGAAATAATGGGAGCCTTAATGCAATCATTAACTTGTTTGCATCCCGACCTTGAAAACTTTATCAAAATCAAACGTGACAAGACAAAAGTAACCGGTTCAAACATATCCGTAATGATTACGGATGAGTTTATGAAAGCTGTCGAAGAAGGTACGGATTTCATTTTACGATTCCCGACAGACAAACCAATACCGGAACACATCAACACTTCCAAACTCGAATATGACGTGTTGTTCTATGATGAAGTGAGCGACATGTATTTCAAACGTATCGACGCAGAACGAATTTTTCAAGAGTTCGTGCAATCGAATTGGGAAGGAGCAGAACCCGGTTTGTTGTTCGCATCAAAACTGTTGGACTATTCTCCGGATGGAGTTTATCCGGAATATCGCTTTGTATCGACAAACCCCTGCGGCGAGCAACCGCTGCCCGCTTACGATTGTTGTCGTTTGCTTGCACTGAACATGTCCGGTTTCGTCAAGGAAGCATTTACAGATTCTCCCGAATTTGATATGGACGATTGGTACCGTGCATGTTATGAACAAATGGTTATCGGTAACATCATTGTCGATATTGAATCGGCATATATCCAACGTATCATCGACAAAATCGAGAATGGTGACGGCACACAAGAACTGAAAGATTTCGAAGCGAATATCTGGAAGAAAATCAAAAAGATGTGTGACAGCGGCCGTCGATGCGGTTGCGGTATCATGGGTCTCGGTGATACATTGGCGATGATGAATCTGCCGTACAGTGTGTCTAACGTTGATTCGAATGCACTCATCAAACGTATCATGGAAACAAAGATGCGTGCTGAACTTGATGCAAGTATCGATATGGCTGTGTTGAGCGGTGAATCATTTACTGGTTACAATCCGGCTTTGGAATCTCAGGAAAGTAATGCGTTTTACGCAATGTTGCATCGTGAATTTCCTGAACAAATGAAACGTATGTGGGTTTATGGCCGACAGAATGTTTCGTGGAGTACGGTTGCCCCTACCGGTTCCGGTTCGATTCTCGGACAGACGACAGGCGGTATTGAACCGTTGTTCATGCCGTTCTACAAACGTCGCAAAAAGTGTGTTCTCGACACAGACCGTGTAGATTTCGTCGATGTGGACGGAGAAAAGTTTACGGAGTATTTCGTGGTGCATGTTCCGTTCATGAAATTCTGTGAAACAAAATTCAATGTGCAACCGGACCATTGGCATAACATTACCGAAGAAGAACTGCAAGAGATGTTCCGACAATCTCCGTATTACGGGAACACCGCTCCCGAACTCAATGTGGATGACCGTATCGGAATGCAGGAATTGGTACAGACGTACACATCATCTGCAATTTCTTCAACCATAAATCTTCCGGCTGAAACAACACAGGAACAGATTGCCGAAATCTATCTGAAAGCCGCAAGACACAATCTCAAAGGTGTTACGATTTATCGTGACGGTTCTCGCGGAGGTGTATTGGTTTCATCAAAACAGGAAGGTAAGTCAAATTTCTTCGAAGAAGTAAAAGCACCGAAGCGACCGGATGAACTTCCGTCAGAATTGCATCGAATCAAGTATAACGGTGATGATTACTGTGTTATCATCGGTTTGTACAACGAAAAACCGTATGAGTGTTTCGTATGTTGTATCGATGATATGCCGGAAGATGTGAAGTTCCCGATTAAGGGAACGACTATCAAAATTTCGTCCGGTAAGTACAATTTCGAATCTGATGAACTTTCGATTCAAGACATTCAGATTTGTGACCCTGACCAGAAGATTGCCGGATTCTTGATTTCGGATATGATGCGACATCGTATTCCGTTGAAACGCATCATCAAAACAATCACGAAAACGGAATTTCTCGTGACCTCTTACTGGACGAAGCTATCGAAAATCATCGCTTCTTATATACCAGACGGAGAGTTTTCGGGTGAGTACTGTCCGGATTGTTGGGAACTGTACAAACAGAAAGTACCGTTCCGTTATGAGAACGGATGTTGCATTTGTCCGAACGGACACAGTAAATGCTAAATCGATTTACAACATGCAAGAGTGACGGAAATATTTCCGTCACTCTTTTTAACGAATGAACAATGAAACATTTATCCAAACTATTCTTAGCCACTCTTGGTATGGTTTCGGCTTGTCCGGGAATATCACGAAGTCAGTACTTCACAAGACAGCAGTTAGATGGTTACGAACGTCAAAAGGAACAGCAACGTCGATTAGCACAAGAAAATCGAATGAAACGTGTAATTGTCGATTTGTGCAAAAGCAAAGTGAAACTCGTTACCGACGAATATATAAAAATTGTGTCTGTTGTAAACGGATTAGAAGTGTACAAATCGACAAAGACAAATCCAAAGAGAGTGTGGCAAGACTACATCCTGTTTCTGTTCGGTATGAATCTCGAAGATTTGGAAAGACACAAAGAATACATACTTAAAATCGAATAGGTTATGGTTGTAATTGCTTTGCTTACATCTGTTGCGATAGTTGCAATCTGCATCTGTTGTTATGAGTTGAACAAACGTATGTTGAACAACCATAACCGAATCGATTGATAGAGTTGTGTTTATGTTGGAGTGTGCATGTTCAAAACATGCACACTTTTTATTTTTCGAAAACTTATACATACGTTCAAGATGCACTAATTAACATACACAAACCATTGCAGAAATGATAGATGCCAAATACAATCCGGAAGGGTATAGTCCGTTAGATTATTTGTCGAAGCACATAAGCAAGTACAACCATATCATTATCGATACAAGGGACTTTTGGTATCAGCCGAGATTCAACAATTACAGTGTCACACTGACTGACCATGCGATAGAAACAATCGAAAGAGAACCGGATGAATATCTGTACGATACCGAAGAACTATTGGCAACTATCATCAGATTGAAACGAGATACCGGTGGTAATTGTGGTTGGCGGTATCTGCAAATGAAAGCAAAACCCAGATTTTTCGATACGGAGAATTGGATTAAGTATATCCGAATCATGAGAGTATCGAATGGGAAATGGTTGGTTTACAATAAGCATCTCAAAGAATTTGTGTTGCTTCCCAAATGGTGTTTAGCAACACCGAATCTCATTTTCGAAACACACAACAAATAACATATTATGAGTACTAAAAATTTTCGGAAGTTGTTAGCAGATAACAGTTTCCCACGTGTAGTAACCGCAGAGATTGCGATGACGTATGACGGTATCATCGGCATCGGTTCGAAATTGTTGTACAACATACCGCAAGACATGGAACGTTTCGTCCAGAACACAACCGGTAAAATTGTTGTCATGGGACGTAAGACATTCGAGAGTATGGGATGCAAACCGTTGAAAAACCGGTTTAACATCGTCATCTCTAAATCGATGTACCCTGAACACAAACGAGATACCGAAACAAATACGGAATTGTTTGTTTGTGCAAACATCGCAAACGCTATCAATTTTATCGAGGGAATGTCTTCTTGGAAAGACAGACAAATCTGTATCATCGGTGGTTCTCAAATTTACAAGATGTTCGAGCCGTACATCAATCAATGGCATGTAACGATTTTTGAGAACGAAAACGAACAAACACTGTTAGACCGTTTGGGTGAAGACATTAGGCCGGACATAGTGCGGTTCAAACCGTTACTTCAACTCATGAACGATAACAATCTTGCCATACGGAATGTGGATAGAATGATTCCTAACAACATACGGATTTGCTTTGCAGACTTGTATCGGTCTGAATATGAAGAGGATATGTGTTAAGCATATCCTTTTCTTGTTCGATAAATACTATACGGAAGATAATTTCGATAAGTAAAAATAACTAAAATTTCGAAACATGAAAAAGTACATTGGTTGGAGCATCATTGCTGTTGTGATTGCCGTAATTGCTTTGGGCAGTTGGGTTGTGTATGACAGCCGGGATTACTTCAAAGATTTGTTCGAAGCAAAACGGCAGAATCTTAACTTGCGTTCAGAGCAATCTGTCGATTCTCTTGTAAACGTGATAACAGAGAAAACAATCTACATCGATTCGTTGGAAACCGTTTTGAGTTCGACCGGAGAACTTTCGTCAAAGAAAGAACAAATCTACGAACAGAAATTCAAAGACCAACAACAAACAATCACGAATCTCCGGAATGTGATTGAACACCAAAACAGAATGTTAGATGAACTCCGCACTAAATCCAATTAAAAATGTCTATCAATCAATTCAAGTGCGGTTTGTTCAAGATTGTAATAAACGCATTTTCTGACGTATCAGATTCGAAACTACGGCATCAATTAGTCGGTGAACTCATGATGTCATTTTTCCTCGTGATGTTTATGTTTGTTTTCAAAGCAATACTGGGCAAAACACATGAGGGATTATGGTTTTATCTTTCCTTACTTTGTTCGATTGCTCTTGTGACGTTAATTGCATGGTATAAGGAATACGTCTGTTCACCGAAAATAAGAAACACGAAACCGGATAAACATAAGTTTTACGATGTGTTGAAAGGAAGTGCTTCCGTTGTAGTTGTGGCGGTGGTTGTGTTCATGAACTGCACCCTGTTCTGATACGGAATTTGTAAGTAAGCAAACCGAAAGACTGACAACATAAAACTTGTCGGTCTTTTATACTATCCCAGAAAGTGCGGTATATTTAACAGATTAAAACATGACTAATGATAGTTGTAAAGTATTATATCTGTATTCCCGAAACTTATCCGTACACAATGCAATCGGACGGTGTATGTTATGAATTTTCGACATACATCGAAGATGAAGACCCAGCAAAACTGAAACGTTCGAAGAAACGCAAACAAGAATTGTTTGACGCAATCAAAGCACTTGTAACAGAAGCAATCCGGAAAGAGTACAAACATTACTTGTGGTGGAAGTTCAACGTATTCGATGTTAACGCAACATTTGTGTATGGTATCGACAATGTTTGGAACACTAAATTTTTCTCTTAAAATCGAAAACTTATGATTCTACGTGTAGTTCATCATAACGCAGACCCGGACGGAATCATGTCCGCAACACTTGCGAAATATCTGTATCGAAAAGATAACCTTATGTTTCTGGGATTGCCCAGACAAACCACAATCGAATTTTGTGGTTACAACTACGAAACGAAAGCTGCGTGGATGAATCTCGCAGATATAGTACAATACAAGTTCGTGTTTATCGACATCACACCAACCATTGAGTGGCTGGAATCTGTGAAAGAACGTATCGCAGACAAAACTGTATCGGTACAAATATTCGACCATCACCACCTCAAATACAATGACATTCTCGAAACACACATTCCGGTTGAATATCATTTCTCGGACAGATGGTGCGGTTCGAAAATCTTTTATGATTGGATTCATTACACATTGTGTAACGGTGACGAACAAACCGAACGTCAGATATACAATGACATCGCGTATTATCGAATACACTCTTTCGTTACTTATGTGGATTTGTACGATACATGGAAATTCGTAAACGAAAACACATACGACGAAACAAAACGCAAAGAGATAATTGCAGTGAATGAGTTCCTCAACGCATTCGTACCGGATGAAACTTTCCGTAACGTGATGCTTCATTACGATTGGGAATCCATTCTTAGAACGGGAAACATTTTGCTGCACAAGAAAGACACCGATTGTCTTAACCAAATCCGTAACATGTTTATCGGTGACGGTATGATTGTCATTACCGGTTCAAGTTCGTACATGATACAAGAAGCAATACAGAAATGCACCGATAAACCGATGTTGCTTTTGTTTGTAACGAAGAAAGACATATTCTCGAACGAAATCAATTTGTCATTGCGGAGTGCTGTACCAAACACGTTTGACTGTGCTGTTGAGGCTCGAAAGTTCAATCCCACCGGCGGTGGACACAAAGAAGCTGCCGGATGTACTGTGTATGTTGAAAAATTCAAAACCACACTTGAACAGGTAAAAACATTCCAGCAAGAAAACAAAATAGACCTCAACAAATACCGTTCACGCATTGAAAAGTATTACATCGAAAATTTAACAACAGAAGTATGAAGCACACGAACCAGAGGAGATTGCTCGTCAAACAAATAATGGAACGTTCCGACGGTATCAAACCGTACATCAACAAACGAACGAGAACCGTTTCAGTATTTGGTGCCGGATGGGTTGATTGGGATAGGTTTGAAATTGTAATCGAAGAGGAATTGGGTGCTTGGGGCACCGATGTTTTGCAGATGATTGTGGATATGCAAAACGATTTGTCTTCGAGACTTTATGCCCAAAATTCACAGCAGAAAAACACATCTCGAAAATTTAGACATAATAAAAGTCCCAGATAATTTGCATATCTCAAATATTATTTGTATATTTGTATATGCAAGAAACACAGTGATTGACACTTAATTGTTTTGTTTAACTAACATTTAACCATTTTTAATTCGATGACACAAACATTAAATTACGGTACGAACGTGGAAATTGTGACCACAGACCATTTGGGAAACGAAGAAACCATTAACCTTGTGGTTGAACGAGAGTTGAAAGAATCTCAACCGGATAACAAAGAAGCAAAACGCAATCCGTGTTTAGGATGCTACTTTTACGACAACGTTAGTGGAAATCCCCACCAATCACTGTGTAACATGAAAAGAACAGATTACGAAAAACTCGGTACCTGTTACGGGCGAATCTTTGTTCAAAAATAAAAATTCCAAATTACCTTAAACCATTTCAAAAATGAAAGATGTTGCAAATGCAGCAAATACTGCAAGCACCGAACGAAAGTCCTACAATCGAAAGAATCACAATCAAGATGACAACATCGTGATTCCCAACTTTCCGTTGTACAACAAAACGTTTTTCGACGTAAAAGAAATTTTCAAAAATTATCTCACCTTCACAACGGAAAGTGAATTGCAGGAACGAATCGAAGATACTGCATCCCTTTACGAACAGGTAAAGATGACACCGGAACAGCACCGGAACATGGTACTGCAATTCTTGTACGCTCGACATAAAATCGAAGAAATGTGGAAAGATGAGAAATCCCACAACTTCATCAAACATCTGTTAGTTGCATTTGCGAATCCCGACAAATGCACGACAAACAAAATTAACGAAGCACAAACGGGCAATGACAAGAAATGTTCCGTTACGGGTTTCATCTGCATTTCGTCCGAGGAGATGAAAGAAGCATACGAAGTGTGGGAAAATCTGTACACAACTCTCAATCTTGCTACGGTTCCCGTAAACAAGATGCCGTCGAAAATGTTCAAGTACATGTGGGTATCTACCAACATTGATACGGTAGCTGTTTACTCATCTATTTCGAACAGAGTTATTTCGTATGCTACGTGCAGCGCACTTCGAAGCTATCTCAAAGAACTTTGCGAACACTTCAATCCGGAAGCACTGCAAATCGTAAAACGGATGATGCAGGAGAAAGGACATCTCCCGTATTCGGGCAACAAGAAAAACCAAAAACCGTACCGAGTTCACATGAGCAAAATCAAAGACAGTGAAAACGGTAATGTTCTTGCGTCTTTGAAAGAAAAGATGTTGAAAGAAACAGAAAACTAAAAATCGATATGAGAGCGGATTATCAAAGTATGTCGCTCGATGAGTTGCTTCGTCTTTATGATGAAGCAACTCTTTCGTATTATGGTGACGGTGAAGCCATAATGAGCGACGAAGATTTCGATGAGTTACGGGAGTGGTTGGAAATGTTTCATTATGAGAATCCGGAAGTACAAAAACGTCTTAACGGTATCTTCTCGGATGAAACACAACACACTGAAACCGTATCAGATAAAACCGTCATGCTTTCGTTATGCAAATTCAAAATGGAAAAGCATGACGCAGTTTCAAAACTGAACAAGTTTTTAGACTACCGGAAAGATTTGTATCGTGCACCGAAATTCGATGGCATGTCGATTAAAGTAGAGATGTCTGACGGACGTATCGTGAGATGTCAAACCAGAGGTGGACAGGACGTTACTAACAAACTTTCCATGCACAGACACATACAGAAATGTCTGCAAGATTTTCCGGACAAACATTTCATTCACGGTGAGTTGCTTATTCGAAAAGATGTTTTTCAACGTTATTTCAGTGACGGTGAAGAATACACGTCTATTCGAAATTGTGTACCCGGTATTCTTAAAACACGAGAACCGTTCGAAATCAATGAGTTGTTGGATTTCGTACCATGCACTGACGGCATCAATCCGTTAATAAATACATCAGTTTGGCACCGGATGGAGAATCCCTCACTTGAACTGTATCGTCTTGCATCATATCTCGAAGAACTTCGTAAACCGGATTTCCCGTATCAAGTGGACGGAGTTGTTATCGGTTACGTTGAGGAATCAGGTGTTCAGCGAATCAAGGATAACTATCCGTTGAACATCGCAGCTTGCAAGTTCCGCAACAAATCCGTTAAAACACGAGTTATCAACATTGAATGGGAACAGAAGAAAACCGGTAAACTCACTCCCATACTCATTGTGGAACCGGTGGAATATGACGGTACAATCTGCCGTAAAGCAAACGGTTACAACTTCGAAAACTTACGAATGAAGCACATCGGTTTGGGTGCGGAAATCACAATTACAAAAACCGGAGACATCATACCTGTTGCGTGCGAAGTTCTGAAACGTTCTGATGATATAAAGATGCCGGAATGTGAATACCAAAAAATCGGTAAGCATCTGGTAGCTGTGGACAAAGAAGCATCGACGCAATACAAATTTGTTCTCGGACTTCGTATGTTTCAGATTGACGGTATCGGGCCGAAGATTGCGCAACAAATCGGTACTGCATGTAAATTCGATATTGTTGAACTGTTCAATCCCATGCTGAAACCAACAGTACGTGACATCATCGGTTCCGGTGCTGTTTGGGAAAAGTTCCAACATTTCTACGAAATCAAAAATCTGTATCTCGACCAACTTATCGAAATGTTACAGTTTGACGGATGCGGTAAGATTTTGTCGAAAAAGTTTGCAATGATTCTGTCTAAACAAGACATGAACACGCAAGGCATAAACAAAACCGTACTTTCTATGGTTTGTCGTGGTGAGGGATTCCAGCGAATAAACAACGCTGTCAAACAACTCGCTACATACGGTATCAAAGTTCTCAAACCTATTGCAATCGATGATAGCGTGATAACGTTCGAAATGTCGAATGCACCTGTTTCCGGTATCACAAAGGAAGAATTTGTGAAACGTCTCAAAGAAAAGATGCCGAACGCTATCCACACAACTCTGACAAAAACAACAAACTATCTCGTTGTAGATACGTTGAGTGCTACATCATCGAAAGCAAACAAAGCGCGTAAATACAATATACCGATGATAACGTATGAGGATGCGTTAGCCGGTAAAATGAAAACCACAAAAGATTCGAACTAACTAATAACAACATGAAACGAATTGCATTCCCACCGCGTACATGGATAAAATTTACTTTGAACGGTATGGTCTGTATCGGTATAACCGGTTACAGAGAGGATGAATCGTTTCTGGTTATGAATGACAAGATGTATGTTGCAGAGGTAACATGGGAACATGTTTCCAAATTCAACGTAACAAAATTGGTTTTCAAAAAAGAGGAAAAATCTGATTACGGTAAAATTCTGGGAATGTACCGATTGCCGAAAATGCCGTCATGATTCAGATACACTTCTGCAATCCCAGAAATGCAAACATTGGTCAAAATGCACGCATTTCTGGGATTTTTCATGCAAAATAGCTAACTACTTGATTCTCAACACTTTACACATGCCCGTAAAGGCCCTTTTTAGCCCTTCTGGTGAGGTCAAATCCTGAGTGAGGCGTCTATATGTCCGAAGGGTAGATAAGCGAAAAGTAATTCGTTGATTATCAATGAGTTACGGAGATGAGTTATTAAAAATTTTTAATAATAAATAAACCCCTTGATAATCAATGAGTTACAAACGCTGATTTTGACAAAACCGCCGATTGAGCGCAAAAAGAAGCTGAAAAATGCCTTTCTTGTAAACCCTTGATAATCAATAAGTTATGAGGGTCTGAATCTCTCGAAAATGTCGGCAGAAAGACCGGATTATCATGTTTTGAGATAGACGTTTTCGAATGTAAACCGGTGTATTATAACTTTATGTTGTTTTGCAATATATTTTCATGTGAGAAATGAGATGTTAATTTTCTCATGCAATCCCAAAAAGTAGAACACACTAAAATTTTGAAAGTTATATGGTTTCACATTCTTTTCAACCGTCAGAAGCAAACGTACTCTCGAAGATAAACGAAGGGTACACAACATTCGATGAACTGAAATCACAAGTAGGTTTTTCGGAGAAAACTCTCAATCAAGTTTTGGAAAGTCTCATTTCCAAACACATATTGGAATACAACAAATCAACGCAAACTTACGGTTACACGGTTCCCGTAAACGGCGAGAAAATTATTCTCGACGGTAACTTGTTGCTTCCGTGTACTGTACTGCGTTATCCCACATACACTTTGGTTGGTCGTGGTCTGTGGTACAAGTTTCCGGCTGATTTCGACATCAACAGAATTATCTGGAATGTGAAACTTCCCGACACAAAAAACACTTCTCTCGTACAACTCATAACCGAATCTGTTATGAAAGAGAAGAAAGCACGTATCGTTCAGCTACCGGAATACAAGAATCTCGTAAACAAACTTGTACCGTATTCTGAAAACGTGATGTTCAAAATAAATGTGGTCGGAGAAGAAGTAACGGATGTATCAATTATGTTCAAGAAACCGTTGTCGGTTGCAACAGAATCGATACGTGTCGAGTTCCGGGGAATGTTTGTTCGTTCCGAAATCAAAACAGATGAATTGATTAACGAACTTCGCAAGGCAGTAGGAGAACGGAATTTCAAAAATATTCACGTCAATCGAATTTATTCGTTGTCTGATTTCATCTTCTCCAACAACGAAATCCCATACGCATTCAATCCGCAAACACGTACACTTTCGTATGCAAAGATAACCGGAATACGTGGTTGCATCGAGATAACATATTATGACATGGACGTAAACGGCGACATCGAAAAAACTAACGTAGAGAAGTTCGAAGACAGCAATGCCGGTATCGGTAAGTTACGGGAGTTGTTTGAGAAATACGCTCGTAAGATTGTCGAAGCCGAAGATTTCATGGTAGAGTAATCACATCAAAAACGTTAGTAGTATGTCACAAAGTATGTTAGAATCTCGATTGAAATTCGAATACGAAAAACAAACAGATTGTCCGATACCGTTGTTCGAAAAATTCATGCAGAATTTGACAACGGAATTAACCGACATCATCAATGAAAATTCAGCAGATGATACCGTAGAAAATGTGGAAATGCTTTTCACAGAAACCGGATTCATTGTGGGAAATACAGTTTATTGCTGTCTCGACGAAGAAAATGAATGTGTGAAATACAAGTTTCTCGGAGACATTTCAACCGGTAATGATACGGTTAAACTCGCTTGCGGAATCTTCAACAACATAAACAAAGTCACAGCATTGGTGATGCGATACTGTGATTTCCTGAACAAAAATTCTTCGGTCAATGCAGATGTTCCGTACATCGTAGTAGATAAAGCACTGAAATTTCTGACAGACAAAAACAACATCGGAAAAACATGCAAATTCCGGTTGCCGTTGGATGAAAGAATTTACGAACTTAAATCGGTTGCAAAACTTACGGAAGTTGTATTGCGTCTCACCATCAAAACTTCGTATCTCATCGAATTTGAGATTCAGAACTTCTTCAACAAAAACGAGAAAACGTACTACGAAGATTTGGTAAAGGGAGAAGTTTCGACAAACAACATCGAAACGTTCATCAAGGAATTGTATTACAACGGTAGATTAGTGAATTATGGAAGATAGTGCAACAACCACAATGAATCCGGATGCGTTTACGTTTTTTGACGAAAACGAAACGGATATGACCGATGCGCAAAAGATAGAGTGCATCAAAGAATCGATACGTTCTTTTCTCAAAGAATATCCGATGATACGTGCAACCGATACGCTTGTGTTGGTTGTGTTTCAGGCATTGAAAAATATGCTTGTCGATAAAATCCGGTTTGTTGCTGTCGAAGCACCAACGGGAAGCGGCAAATCAGTTATCGGATATTGCATGGCGTATTGTTTCAACTACTGTTTGCATACCATTTACGGTATGGATGGTTCATCATATTTGCTGACATCTTCGAAAATGTTGCAGAAACAAATTCAAGAAGATTTCAAACGGTTTTCGTTCGGTGAAGACTATGCAATGTTGAAAGGAACAGCGAACTATCCGTGTACGTACATGTATTTCGAACAGTTAGCGGCAGAACGTTCTAAACAGAAATTGCTGGGTGCGGCAGCTTCCGCATTTGCTTCGTCACAGCAATCCACAGTCAAACCGGATAAATCTACGATTACATCGTATGACAAACGGTATTGTATCGGTTGGGATGCGGACAGGAAAAACTCTCTTGCATGTTTCCCGACATGTCAATACATCGTGAAGCGCAAAGCTGCATCGGACGCTATGTGCGCAAATCTCAACTACTCGTATTTTCTAACCGTACTCAATGCGTCAATGAATCCGTATTTTGCTATGCGGAATTTAACCATAGCTGATGAGGCACATCTCATACCGGACATTGTTTGTAACATGTTCTCATTTGAGATAAGTGCTGCGACAGCAAGACGTGTCGGTAAAGTGTTGAGGGAGATTCGAGACACAAACAGCAAAGACCTTATGTGGGGCAGTGATGCCGATAGGGATGTGGAAATGCACTTACAATTTTCCAGACTTATAACGGAAGTAGATGAGTGGGACACGTTGTTTTTACGAAGAAACACTACTTTACCGGAACTAATCGATTATGTTCGGTGGTGTAGTGATGCGAAGAAAACAATCGTTTCATGGAACAAAAACGTCACACCCGAATTTAAGCTGAAAATGGGTGGGTTTATCGGTAAATTCGGTGAAGAAGAAACAGATGCACCGTTCCCGAAACCTGTCGAACTCGAAGAACTTGCATCACGACCGAATGATGTATTCATGAAATACGATGAATCATCAAAGTACGGAAAATATATTGTTCGGGATTTGCAGGAACGTGAATTGGTACGTAACAAATTTCTTTCGAAAACACAATTCTGTTTGTTCTTGTCTGCAACCTTAGGGAACACAGACCAATACGGTGAACTTCTCGGTATCAGACCGGACCAATATAAGTCATATCGCATGGAACCGACTTTCGATTACAGTACGTCACCGATTTACCAATGTAATTGTGGTTGGCTCACCTACAAGAATTTCAGTGACAATATCGATAACTGTTTGGATGCAGTGTTGTATATTTGTCATGTACTGCATCCGGACGAGAAAGGAATTATACACACTTCGACATTCTCTAATGCAGAATTGCTGAAAGAGAAAATCTTCGATTACATGTACAAATCTGATAACGGTAAATTTCCGGGCATTCAAGCATCGAGATTCAGATTCTACCGAACACCGCAGGAAAAAGATGCGTGCGTGAAAGAGTTGAAACAATCCCAATTACCGCTTGTCATTGTCGGCCCGTCATTGTATGAAGGTCTCGATTTGAAGTATGACGAAGGACGTTTCAATATATTGCTGAAAGTTCCATATCCGGGAATCGATGACTATGTGCGTGCGAAAATGGAACGCATTCCGTTTTGGTACGAACGTGTCACGATTGAAAAAACCATACAAGCAATAGGACGCACCAATCGTGCAGTAGATGACCGAAGCACGACATATCTGATAGACAGCACATTTTCGAAAATTGCACCGAAAATGCTGGGGTCTAAAATACAAGAACGTCTTGAACGAAAATATCTCGAAGTGCCGCAAACCAACAGTAAACCGAAAAAGATGTATTCGTTTGAAGCGCAGAACACAAATCAAAACACATCTGTTGATGATTTGTGGGGAGATGACTTACCATTTTAATACTGGAAAATATGTTACGAAACCTGATACATCGTTTGTACTATCGGCTTTGTGATTTATGGCTCGATTTCAAAACGGCTATTCTGCATTTGAAACAACGGAAATGCAAACACGAATACAAGTTTGTGCGCAGAATACAATATGATGCGGAAACCGGTTACAGTATGGTACAACGTGTCTGTACGAAGTGCGGGAAGATAGATTTCAAAATTAACAGAGTTGCAAAGAACTACGGGAGAATCAACAAGAATTTACCCCGTTGGCACCACAACATTTAAGGTATGGAAAAAGACATCCAAATTCGAAAACTCGTTTGTTTGTTGGAAGACGAAAACGGAGATTCGTATTGCGTTAGTTTAGATGAAGAACATCAAGTATTCGCACAACTAATAGCTGGTATGTGTTCGAGAGTGAAACCGTTAATGCCAATCGAACCCGTGACTGTAAAAGTTGTTAGGAAGAAATCGTGAAAGAAGAAACCGGCTTAAAGCCGGTTTTTTCTTTTTCGAATACGTAATGTACTTTTTGTCAAAAAAACGATAGATAATTTGATAAGAAATTTCGATAATTCTTTGATAAAAAGTACAAATATGGCGAGCATTAAAGTAGAAAACAGTGTACTGAAATACGAAAATTATACGATATGGCACAGCGGTAATTTCGATACGGCAAATATCAATGCCAAAACATTTGAAGGAATGTCTGCAAGTGCTTTCCGACCACTGATTTCGAAAGAAGTGGATTTGACGAATCTCGACGAAAATATGTATTATCCCGTAACGATTAGCTTGGGTTCTATGTCGCGAAAATACATAAGAGTACAGAGACCATTAAATAGTAATTGGGGAGTTCCGTCATGGTCTTCGCACGTAAATGGATTTATGTGTGAAGTTGTTTGGTATTCTAACGGAAATGGATGGGGATGTAACAATCTGAAACGAACAATTGAAATGTTTGATTACAGATGGTGTGAAATGTCTCCGGTTTATACAATATCGCAAATGACGCATTCCAGTAAGGAAGTAGTTTATTTGCGTGGAGGTTCGAAATATAATATTTCGACAACCGAGTATAATGCTACAATAACATTACACACATCTGCTTATACCGAAAAAAAAGAAACTATACAACCCATACAGAAACCGGATTTTTTACCTACCATAAAAAACATGGGATATACGGGTGATTTTGCTACATATAACATGTATTGTGGTGTGGGATATGCGAATCTGTTCGAGATAAATTCACAATCAAATTATCCGCAACTTGTTTTTCGAAATAAGTACAGTAATTACAATAACATGGCTTTGTTGTTTGTCGGAAATAACAATGATTTTGTTATCCGCACTTATGACAATACAGATATTGACGGAGATTATTCAAATATGTCACACGTTTACGATTTCCGTTTTAATGCAGCATCGAAAACTTTCTTCTTTTCTGGAAGTAGTGGTATTAGTGGTGGAGGTTATATCAAAAATGTTGCGGACATTTATTTCACATCTGACAAACGTTACAAAACCAATATTCGTTCGATTAGAAGCAAACCGAAACTTCTTTGTCTTGAAGCAAAACAGTATGATTTGGTGTCAGACAATAACCGTTACTCTATCGGTTACGTTGCACAAGAAGTCAAGAAATTATGTCCGCGAATCGTGTCTGAAAATTCTGACGGATATTTATCGATTTCTTACCGGGAATTGCATACTTTACTTATTGAAATGTTGAAGAGAGAAAGTAACAAACATTCGAAAGAAATACAGAAATTGAAAAACCGTTTAACGGAATTGGAACAAAAAGTAAAACCGGCTTAAAGCCGGTTTTTCTTTGTTTGTGACTTTAATTGATTGAGTTCTTTTCGAAGTTGTTTCACTTCTTGTTTGAGTGCTTCTATCAACGCTAATTCCAATTCCCTGTACGCAATCGAAAGATAACCGTTCTTGTCTTCCTGAACAAAATCCGGTGCAATTTCTTGAACTTCTTGTGCGATGTAACCTATCTTGTGTTCTTCGGTATCTTTGTGGATGTAACTTTTCAGTTTGACATCGAGAAGTCCTTTGGGAACTATGTATGATTTGATATTTTTCTTGTATCGTTTATCAGATGTGAAGTAAATGTCTGTTACCCCACGTATGTAACCGCCTACTTGGTCAATGTTACTTTGAGAAAAACCTAATTCAATAGAATTTGTGTTCGCGTTAAAATCAACATAGAAAAATTTTGACCATTTATTTGGTACGTTTTGAAAACCATTGACATAAGATTTGTTTGCATTGTATAATGAGGCTAACCTTACTATATTTGGATTATCATATAATGTATAAAGTTCTCCCAGATTAGCGTAACTTGCATCTCTTATGTTACCAAAATGCAAACCTCTTTCTCTTGTTGTTTGTTGTGTGGTTTCATCTAACAAAACCATTAAAGGTTGTGTTGCACGTAAATTTTGTGTCAGTTCCAAAATTTTTGTGCCTGTATAATTTTTCCCCAACAGATTAAAACCCAAATCAGTAGGTTCGAGCAAATGGGCAAAATCACCGGGATTATCTTCAACAAGAATACCGTTGCTCCCTACATTTACTTCGATTTTACCTGCACCTATTAAATAGTTTGGTGCTGTGCTATGAAAATATTGTTTCGAATCAAGCGAGCCATCGCCCTTAAGGAACTGTGTATTTGTACCGTTTTTCACACAAAATTTCGATGCTATAACACCACACAGAGCACCAGCACCATTATAGAAAAAATATCCAGAAATCGGATTAGTAAGATTTTCTGATGTTACAGATTTGTAGTTGAACAGTACATTCAATTTTGAACCGTTACCATAATCTGTCGGAAGAAACCGCCACTCATTATTTGCATAACGTGTCATAGTTTCGGTTTTCTTCACGTAATCACTCATCACAAGATTACCGGAATGCCAAATTATATTTTCTTTCCAAACAAGATTACCAGAAACATCTGTCGTAAGAATATTTGAAGGTTTTTCTCCCGCCATATCAAGTATAGTTATAATGATTTTGATATAATTTTACAAGATATTTATCAACATTCATCAGGAAGATGATATTCATTTTTGTTTCGATGACTTATCAATATCAAGTCTATGCAATATATGTGACGTGACAAAACAAAACGTTATGGCAAATTTACCACAAATCATAGGTGATATTCCTGTTCATTCGATGCGTAAATTCTTTGTTCAAGTAAAGGAATTACATTCGAACATCATCAAACGAAAAGAAATCACGGAGAATCTGGAAAGTCCCAAAAATGATTTCAATACAGAATCGTCAGCACAAGCAAATCAAGTATTGGAAATGTTGTGCAATCTCAAATACACAAAAACACTTGTGCTTCTGAACAACTATTACACAACCGTAGAAATAGATTTGGTGAATGAACGAATAGTGTTTATTCAAAAAGACAAGAATGTTACTGAAAATTTCAAACTATCTGTTTGTATCGAAGAAACACAAGACCTCATAAATGATTACGGAAATTACTCGCAAGAAAAGTGGGAATATCACAGAAACTTTTTCGAATACTATTCGATTTACGCAAGTAATTTACTGTTCATTCGTGGTGTTATTTGCGAATTTGTCAAAGAAACAAAATTCATCGAAAACCGTCTGAACATTTATAAAAACATAGTATGGAGCGAGAAACTAAAACAAATGTAGAAATGAAGCGAGAAACCAAAACAAATGCAGAACGAGCAAACGCATTCCTGACATACGTAACGCCTACAATCGAACAAATTTCGAGATTGCGTGATGTAGCACTTGACTACACAAACAAAACAAAGAAAGCAATCAAACTTCTGATGGATGTTTCGAATCAAAATTGTTTTGAAGACAATGAAATACCGGAAGAAGATTTCTCGAAATGGGATGAGTTTCGTGTAGAAATGCTATCAAGACTTCATATTTTTTCATACAAGTATGGGTATGAATCGTTTGAAATTATGTCCGAAACACAAAGGTTCCGGTTTTTGTCTGGCAACAAAACAGAACATACGGAAAATTTCGCAGACAAGTGTTTCGACCCTCGTTATTTTGTCTATGTAATGTTGGCAAATCACATGTATCGTGATGATGTGGAAACATTGATACATACCCTCGAAAAGAGAACAGAATCTATCGGAACACTGATAGACAATTTGCGCATAATCAAAAATAATGAATGACGTAATCACACCAACCATAATCGGGCCGAAAAAGATAGTTTCGTATTATAAATCCGGAGACCCAACACGAGATAAAAGTTGGGTTTCGAAACTTACGGACATAAACATCATAAGAACCAAACGTATAACGGATGAGTTTATTGACATATGTCTGAAAAATAAGCATCGGATTTACTTGCATGTAGAAATATCCGGTATGGGACAAACCATATTTGAACCGAATATTCCTTCTGTAAAACAAATACGAGACAAGATTATAGAACTGATAAAACGTGGTTTCCCACAAAAACAGATACTTATCGTCATCAATCCAATACTGCAAAATGATAACGGATTGAATGCGGTTAAATTGCTTTTGCGAATTTTTACCGAGTTCAAACCGTTGTACGTCCGCAGAATGCGGTTCAAACTTTTGCCGTATAGAGAAATCGATGAGAAACCGGGAAAATTTACGATTGCAAACAACAACATATCGAAACGTCCCGAAGTACGTCAAAAGATACACATGTATCTGTTCAAAAATCCGTCATTCTTTCGAGATTACTGGAATCTTGTCAATAAATACAGGGGTGTTGTGCAGATTGATACCGGAGATGAACCGCTTATTGGTATTACGGAATTGATGGCGTTCGGTCTGAACAACAAAAACGACGACGGAACACCGATTATCCCTTACGAGAACGGAAATCGTTCCAAACCGTTGGTAAATATCATTTCTGCACGCAATCCGGTACGTTGCCAAAACCGTTGTTTACTCTGTCCGTTCAGATTCTAACGGTTTATGTTCGAGAGAAATTGACACTACAATGTTCACTCTGCCTGAAAAGGGATGCCTCACACAGTGAGCATCCCTTTTTAATGAAAATCTGTGAAAAAATTCTTGCAAAAAACTTGCATCGTTCGGTTTTTATTCTTATCTTTGTGTATCACAAGAGGATGAAAGAAATCTGTTGAGCGAAAAATTTTTCAAGGAAAATTCACGATTCTGGATTTTTCCCTTATAGACCGGAAAAATTTGGGTTAGATAGTTCACAACAGATAAGTAAGAGTTTGAACATGGAAACTGAAAGACAACCAGACGCGATAAATCTTTCGGAAATTGACTGGAACAAACTTTCAGTTTCCGAATTTAGAAGTCTCTCGAAAAAGTTCGAAGAACGTGATAAGTTACTCAAATCACAGAAAGTTCGAAAGAAACGAGACAACGGAGAGATGCGGGTTATCAAAATCGATAATGTTCCGTACCAAGTTAAAAATACTTTGGTGAAGAAACTTAAATCGATGAAATCCGATAAAGCAAAACAGAAAATTCTGGATTCAATCCGGAAAACGCACCAACCTATCGAAAATATATAGGTTTGTCACACAAGAGCACACAACCATAATATTCATAATCACTAACATTTCAAAAACATTCTGTTATGTCAGAAAAAGTACAGAACGCAGAGGTTGAAAAGAAACCGCGCGTTAAGAAGGAACTCACCGCAGAGGACATCAAAGCAATCGTAGCCGCAGCCGACGTCATCGAGGCTATGGGCGTATCGGCCGAGTTCGCTAACTTGCTGGCTCTCGCTCGCAAGTGGAACGGAACCGATGAGGAAACTCTCGCAGCAGCAAAGGCCGCTTGCATCGAGGCTATGGGCGGTTCGGCAGCTCTGAAAGACTACATCGACGGTGGTTTCGCCGCTGACGTTGAGGCTCTGACCGGTATGACCAAGCTGGCTTCAACGCTGAACAGCATCCGTTCGTTCTACGCTCGTCGCAAGGCCGTTAAGCGTATCAAGTACGTGAACGTGAACATCAAGACCGAGAACGGTCCGGAAATCTTCAAGGTGAACGTCGAGGCTCTGAACGAGGCCAAGAAGATTGCTTCGCAGGACGAGCGTCGCGAGTACCTGTTGAACCACCCCGACACTATCAAGGATTCTGTCGAGAGTTTCTAACATCACGTCTCGCAAGAGATTAAACTAATCGAAAACCGGTTCGGTATCAGGTGGTTTGCAGTACTGAACCGGTTTTCTTTTTATTGGGTACGTGGCCAAATTGGTAAGGCATCTGACCGTTAATCAGAAAATTGGTAGTTCGAATCCACCCGTTCCCGCAATTTACATTCGAATATATGGCTACGTTGCAAGAATTGCGTACAAATCTGCAAGAATCCGGATTTGTACCGCTTATCAAAGATACGACACCCGAAGACGCATACGAATACTTTCGTGATTTTTCAGACGAAAACAGACCGGATTACAAAGTTCGAATCACCGTCGATGTAGGTGTGATTCATCCCATAAATCCCGAATCTAAACCGGAAATTACCATCAAAAAGATTTACGAAAACGGTCAGGAATCTGAAACCGCTAATGTTTGTATTGACAACGTAAATATTTTCGATGAAAATAGATGTGGCGTCAATGTTTGGAAAATGATGATTGAGAATTTCTTGAAAGTTCAAAACCAATAATACATACTTTGTACACACTTAATCGTACAGAGTATGGACATCAAAGAATATGTTGCCAGACTGTTTGAGGAAGGGTTCTACGTTTATCCCAAACCTTTTCAGTACAAGATGATTCGAGAAGAAGACAACAAAACAATCGTTGTTGATTTATCGAATTATCCGGACGTGAAAGTCGAACAGCACACGGAAAGGTGTCAGAGTGGTCGATTGAGGTAGTCTTGAAAACTATTGGCCGTAACAGGTCCGGGGGTTCGAATCCCTCCCTTTCCGCAAATTTCAGCAAATAAAAAAATTCTCAAAAAATTTGCACGTTCCTTATATTTGAGTTATCTTTGCAGTAGATATAACACGCAAGTAAGTTGCGCATGATTGAGGCATGGTGTAATGGTAACACTCAACTTTTTGGCAGTTGCATTGTAGGTTCGAATCCTGCTGCCTCAACTAATATTGGTATGGCTGAAATGGCGGAACTGGAAGATGCGCAGCACTCAAAATGCTGTTTCCCGAAAGGAAGTAAGGGTTTGATTCCCTTTTTCAGCACAGCAAAAAACCGTAATACGTCTTATGGCGTGTCCGGTCGGTTTCCGTAAGTATTACGGTTTTGGTCCGGACGAAGTAATACAAAATGGTCGGCATCGTGTTTTTGAAGTCTCGAATGTGAATTTCCACCGCAGACGTGACAACAATCAAATTCAGATGAAATCGACAATGACTTTCTTACAATAAAGCTAATTGCTGTGGAGATGTTGTAAGATAACGGGATAAGTCTGGTTTATGCTCGTTTGAGATAGTAACTTTGAATAAGCCCTAAATTAAACGTACACCAAGCAAGTTTGAGAACACCCGGAACCGCTTTTTAACGGCAAAATGTTGTTAGTCTTGTTCATCGCGTGTATAGATTGTGTAGTTTGCCGCATGGTACGCAAGTTAGAGAACGTCATGGAGGATTTTTGCACAATCATTTTAGTCCGGTAGTTCAGTGGTAGAATATCTGACTGTCTATCAGAGGGTCGCGGGTTCGAATCCCGTCCGGACTGCAATAAACAAATTTGTGTGATGTGAAGTACGTAAAACTTTTCGAAGGAATCGACATAGACCCTGAACGATTGTTGGTTTCGTTTAATCCGAATCACCAACGAAATGTTAATACGGGTGATTTGTATGAACCAAAGCCTATTTACGACAAAATAAACGGGTGGGATGTTGTGTCGATTTTCGAAAGGAAGTATAACAAAGAACGTCCGAATGACAAAGACGGAAATCCTTTGGTTTATGCACTTAAACAAATTTACGGTTGGGAGTTCGAGAATCCTCAGCGAGATATTCCGGCACTGTTCCGTAGATTTGTTGTCATTGCACACAAAATTGACAAGTCTTATGACACAATTATAACCGTTCCTTCAACGTCATCTTTGAATGACAAATTCACAGATAACATGGAACGAATCATACGAACAAAACATAGATTGTTGGGTTTGTATGAAAAAATGAGCAAAGATGATGTGTGGATGACTTGTATCGATTTCGATTTGGCCGAAGCAGACGGAATTAGTCGGGATAAACTGATTAAAATTTTACGTCTGTGTTTCGACAAAATGCCGAGAAGAATGTTTACATACAAAACAATACCTGTTCGATTCCGCAAATACATAACGCAATCATTTGAATTTGATGATTTTGCCATAGGTGATGCGGATATGATAAATGACAAAAACGTGTTGATTTTGGATGATACAATCGCAACCGGTAAAACCGTCAGTGAAATTGCAAAACTTACGGTCGATACATTCTCACCGAAGAAAGTAACGATTATTACACTATTCAGTGCGCTACATAAATAGTCGTGAATCTCGATTGATTTCTGCCTGTCAGTCTGGGATTTCTTCTAAAAAAGCCGGAGTAAATCCGGTATATGGCGGGTTCGTCTATCGGTTAGGACGCGAGATTTTCATTCTCGAAAGACGAGTTCGATTCTCGTACCCGCTACAACATTTCGACGGGATTCATAATGTTTTTATAAATTTTATTTTTCATCGACAAAGAACAACCGGAGTAGAATTTTTCGATAGGCAATCGTTATTCAAATATTGGTTGTTCTTTGTTTTTCTTAAAATCAATTAAGCCAACTTCGCATAGTGGCCGATTGCACCGGTTTTGTAAACCGGACCTGAACAAGGCGCGACGGTTCGAATCCGTCAGTTGGCTCGAAATTTGTATATAAGTGCCAAATCTAAAACATTCTTCTTTGATGAGGCGATTACTTCCAATATTCATGTACATATTATTCCCAAATCTGGTCCGGGCGTACTTGTGCGTATGAAATTGTTTAGTAAACTTGCATACAAATTAGGACCATTAGCTTAAGGGTGAAAGCGGCCGGCTCATAACCGGAAGACTATCGGTTCAAGTCCGGTATAGTCCACACAAAGACCTCGTGGCACAGTGGTAGCGCATATCACTTTTAATGATAGGGTCGAGAGTTCGAATCTCTCCAGGGTCACAACACAACAAATAACAATTAGATTATGGAACATGTCACACCGGATTTAATGAACCGTTATGAAAACTGCATCATTCGATGATTTCATAGATGAAAAGATAAAGGATTTTTGTGCAGAACTTTCCGGAGCGAGAATCTGCATAGATAACGGCAAAATATGTTTCGAATGTATTCGGGCCAAGTACTACCGTTTATCAAATTCAATACTTTTCACACATTCTGACGGCGTTTACGTCATTTGAGCAAATGAGAAGTTCACTTTCGAGAAAGTCCCGCAACAATTCTTTGCGTAAGATATATGGGGATGAATAGTATTGATTGGCGTTAATTGTGTACCACATCGACAGAGAGAAGCAATCTATCTCTTAAATCTACGGTTGCAAACAACAAACGGCAAATCTCAAATTTCGCGTGCGACGAACAAGGTTCGTACCACGCTCGGTAAGGTTCGCGGCGTAGTAATGTCTTTGGCAGCTCCGGCTCCCTCGGTTGCTCTTGCAGCGTAACCATACCTTTTGCAAAAGTTTGTTCCTTTTATAGGATAGGATGATGCCCGAATGAACATCCACGTTTCTTCCCATATCTGTACGAAAACAGAAATGGGTGGTGGAAGCGAATCCGGATTAAAACCGGTCGCCCCTTGTTTTACGGAGTTTTTCGCAAAAACTGTCCTATGTCGTAAAAAGTGTGGTATGGGATGACGAGCAAGACACGGGGGGCAGCACCCCGTCATCTCCACCAACAGGAGACACATTGAAAAATGTGTCTCCTTTTTGTTTCGATACATACAGAAGTAAAAATCTAACAATCAGTTATCATGCCTGCGAAATCGAAAGCACAACGAAGACTTATGGCAATGGCTATGTTGTACAAACGTGGTCAGCTTGATTCGAAATACGCATCAGAAGAGGTTAAACGTCTTGCGAAATCAATGACAGATGAAGATTTGGAGAAGTTTGCAAAAACAAAACAAAAACGTTTACCCAAATACGTAAAAGGTTCAAAATACCGGACCAAAACAAACAAAGCAAAAAAGGAAAAAGAAAAGGATGCTTGACGCATCCTTTTTCATTTCCGGTTGAAACCCTATCGGTTTACTTTTGATTTATGTAATCCCGCATGACTTGTGCCGGATTCAGTCCGAATGCTATACCGAGTATTGCCGTTAATTCAAAGGCTGTATAACATTCACCACTTTCGCGTTCTTCTGCCGTAAGTGATTCTGCATATTCACGACAACGGCGCAATGCTGTTTGGTATATGTTCCGTTCTTGTTCTGTCATGGCTTTTAGTTTTTGAAAAATTCTCTTTTGAAATCTTCGAATCGTTCCAAATCATCCGAATAATCGATTTTCAACTTAACGACATATTGTTCATCTAACACAATAGTAGTTACGAATCGTTTTCAAGATAAATTTTGCGTTATTAGTTCGGTTAAATTCGCGTGTTGTTTTAGTACCTTGAACAGTTTCGAAAAGTTTACTTTCGAAATAGGAAGGGTGTTTGCATTTTTGAGTTCTGCATTGGTTCCGTTTGCGGATGCAAACCACATAATGTTTGCATCATGTTCGATTGCTCTCTGAATCGTTTTGCTAATCCGGATTAACTTCGAAACTTTCTGCACAGGAATTTTGCGGTCATTATCCGCCCTTGCTATTGTCTCGAAGCGGTCAGCCGCATTCGCTTCGTTCTGTAAAAACTTGAAAGTGTACATGTCTTAATCTTTTGATACACAAATATAACAATTATTTTCGAGAAAAACAACACCCCAGAGCATTTTATGAGCATGTTTTTCTTGTCCACCGGTACAACTTTTCCACAGCAAAGCTGCAAAGCAGATACCTTAGTGATTTCGAATAACCCATTCTCGGAAGATTGTACCGGTGGACAAAAAATGTTCATCGGGCATGAAAAAATGCGCTTTCCGAAAAGCGCATTTTCAAATGTTGTGTGGTGATGTCAGACGCGGGATTTCTGAATGCTTTCAACGGCTTCATCTATCGACATTTTGCGGGTGACTTTACCGATTTTGACTGATTTGTTCGCCCAATACAGAGACCGAAAAAAACGTGTGATTTGTACGATAAGCCACAAATCGAAAACTAATGCGTATTTGGCTGCATATCCCAAATACCAAACGGATAATGTTTTGTGTGTTTTCATGTAACGATTGACGTGCATACCGACGAAACCGATGCACCACAATACCGCAACAATCAAAACCAATGTCTTTAAGGTTGTCATTATATCGAATTTTTAATTTGTTCCAAAATTGGGAAACACCCCCACCAAAACAACAAAAGCCAAATAAATCGGGGGTGTTTCCCTGTGTGACTTTTGCAGTCATATTTTAGGGGCGGTGTTCCGCTTCTACTTCGAGGTTTCGGGTATTCAACACTTGCAAAACCTGTAATTCTCTGACGTTCCACAGCTGCGTATCGTCACCGACAAATTTACGTTTTGCAATCATTGTCTCAATTGCTTTGTTCGCTGCGGCAATCGTACCGTACCGTTGAGGAAGTACGACCTTTTCACCTTCGGCCGTTATTGCTCTGATGACAAACGGACGTGTTTCTGTTTCTTTGATGGCTTTCTTTTTCATTGTTGTTTGGTCTTGTTTTGATATACAAATATACAAATAAATTCTGAAACTACAAATTTTTCTGATACATTTTTTCGCTCATGTGCAGCAGTATTTTTTGTCCACCGGTCTAACTCCGTAAACAGAAATTCCCAATACATCTATACACATATTTCTGTACATGAATTTTTCGAGATTTCTAACCGGTGGACAGTTTTAACATACTTGATTCCCAGACACTTACGGCATATTTTTCTATCTCGAAACTGTCAATTCCGATGACCACCGCCCGCAACAACACTCTGTAATCGGTACGGCTAATTGTCCACCGGTATAACTTATCGAAACAAACATGCACGTATAGTTGTTCATGAATATTTCGGCAACGCATTTATACGGATTTTCACCGGTGGACAAATGCACGAACAAAGCAAAAGAAACAGCACCATTTCTGATACTGTTTCACTTCCGATGTTTGAGAGATTACAGGTTTTCGAGAATAGCCTCAACCTTTGACGTTTCAGTCTTTGTCTTACGCGGTTTGCGTGCAGTTTTCTTTTTCGGTTCCTTTGCGGGTTCAGTTTCGACCGAATTTTGTACGGGTTCCGTTACGGGACTTTCAGCGATTACCCGTGCGATTGCGTTCAACTTGTTTCGGCGAGACTTACCGATTTTTACCTTGTCGAAATCAATGACCTCATCCGCAGGTTTGGTCTTTTTCGGTTCGGTCTTCATTCGCTTCGATTTTTCGGTCTTCTGCGTTTCGGTCGGCACCGTACCGATGACGGCCTTAGTTTCCTTGTCGATGCCGTTGGTCACGAAACCGAGTTTGTTGTAAAACTCCAAGAACGAAACGAACTTTCTGTTATTGGCTTTGACTTCTCGAATCCTATCTGCGGGAGAGAGTTTCGGGTCAAGCTGGTAAGACAGCACTTCGCGTTGTTGCGTTCCGTGGTAGAACATTAGTTTGATTCGGGCCGATGCCGTTTCGCCGTAGCACTTTGCCAATGAATCGAAACCTTTCAGAGCGTGGTAACGCATCACGGCTTCGCGCCGTTGTTCAGGAGTGAAAAACGACAACTCCAAAACGAACTGTCTTTTGTCTTCTTTGTTGGCGGTGACGAGCAACACCTTGAACAGACTTTGTGCCGTTTTGCTCTCGGCCGTTACAGTCTTCGTAGCTTCTACTTCCTTTGCGATTACATTCTTTTTCATGGCTTTGTTGTTTTTAGTTGTTGTGTTATTTGTTGTTGTTTTGTTGTTTCTTATCTCATTTCTACACTACAAAGATAAGTGTTATTTTCGATATTTGCAAATTTTCGAGCAACTTTTTTCGAACTTTTTTCGAATATTTTTAGTACTCAAAACCTGTGTACACTTCTATTTCCGCGCATACTTCATTCGGTCTGTGACAAATGACACTTTCGAAAATGTTATGCAAAATATCTCGGTAGTCTTGAATCATTTGTTTTGTCGGTGTTACTTTGGCCAAATGTTTCGTAGTTGGCCAATCGGTAAGACTTGAAATTGCGTAATAATTACTGAACACCTCCAAACCATTTACGTATAACTCATAAATCAATTTCCGACGTAAATTTTCTGATTCACTATCGATTTTTACACTTTCGAAATTACGGATTGCGCGTTTCAAATCGTTTGCCCACTTTCGATAATCACGTACATTTGTGTTTACGTGTTTGCAATAAACGATATATGAAAGGTGTTCCGTTATCACATTAACATACCCTTGCGTGTATTTCAAATAGTGCTTTCTTTTTACGCTTTCGAAAAGCGGGGCCAGATTATCCATTTGCCGTTGTAAAATCTGGCCCGTTTCTGTATTATTTCTCATCCCCAAAATGTTTCAACAATCGTTCAGACATTTCTGTATATGCTTCATTCGAGAGCAATTCCTGTTCCAATCTTATGTGCAGCTCGCAAATTTCCGCAAGTGATTCGGCGCAAGATTTCATGTCGATAAGTTTGATAATCTTCTGAATCTTCAAATCTTCGTACTCATCAGAACGTCTAACGACTAACATTTCTTTTTCGATGCGGTTGATTTCTTTATTCAAATTCGAAATCTTTCCCGCGTACTTGTTGATGCTCGTTTTCATTGTCTTTGTGTTTTTAGTGTTTACCATTCTATTACGTGGTAATGTTATTCCCACAACACAAAGGTAGCAAAAGTTTTCGAACTTGCAAACTTTTTCGAAAGAAAAATGATGTTTTTCTGAAAATAATTTTGGGACTGTCCACCGGTGTAAATGTTCTGGGAATCCCATACAGTACAATCGGTCAGGGTGTTTCGAAATATGTGTTTGACATGAAGTTTTGCCGGTGGACAATTTTTCGATACGTGCAAACAAAAAACGTGTCCCGTAAGGAACACGTTTTCAGATACTTACTTATGTTTCTCGAACAAGTTTTCTTCTTTGATACACAAATATACAAATAATTTTCGGGACTTGCAAACATTCCGCACAAAATATTTGATGGCACATATTTGTTGTCCACCGGTCTAATCAACTATATCAATATTGGTAAGGGTGATGTATTGCACATTCGAAAACATTGCTCTGTCTGGGATTTCACCAGTGGACAAAAATTTAATGACCGATGACCGATGACTATACAACAACAAAAAGCCTGACCCCTTTCGAGGTCAGGCCGGTAACGTTACCTTTTCGCTTCTGGGAAAGCGGGTTTAGAACGTTTCAATTTCGTTTTCGGGAACATACGGCGTACCTACTTTCATGAGGTATTCGCGTGCTTCCTCTCGGTTGCTCATTGCAACGGCTTCGTTGAATGCGCGAACGGGAACGTCGTACAGTTGGCCATTGATGTTGATTCGCTTCGTGGGTGCGGCGGTGATGATTGCACGACGCGGTTTGTACTGATTCTTTGCGTACTTCAAACGCTCGATTGCCTGCTGCATGTCGGCGAAGTTCTCAATCTGCGAACCGATGATGTTCTGCAAATAGTCTTCACCCGTGTACCCTTCCGCATTGGCTGCGGCATAGATTGCCTTTTTGATTTCGGCACGAGCGGGTTTCACTTCCCACCACTTTGCCAACAGGAGCATAAGCGGATTTACAGCGATGTCGGGATTTTTCGTACCGAGTTCGGCGATTGCTTTCAGACCGCGAGCGATTTTCGGTTCGCGCTCGGCGTCGTACTTGTTCGTCGAAACTTCGGACGAGAAGTACGGGGTCGGGTCGGTTTTGGCGAGCCACTCCATGTTGTCGTACTGGGGCATTTCCACTTCTGCCGTGTCCACACCTGCGGTGGCTTCTACGTTTTCGAGACCTGCGGCCAAGTCAGCTGCACCTACTTCGGTAGCGTTGATGACTTCCTTCGTTTCAACTGCTGCGTTCTTTGCGTTCTTTTTCATGACTTTGTTGTTTTAATTGGTTAATGAATTTGTTGTTTGTTGTTTGTTATCTCATTGTTTGTCTCATTTCTACACTACAAAGATAAGTGTTATTTTCGAGACTTGCAAATTTTTGACTAATTTTTTTCGAGTTCTTTTTGACGTTCTCTCTTTTGTTGTCTCTCTCATTTCTACACTACAAAGATAAGTGTTATTTTCGAGACTTGCAAATTTTCGAAGAACTTTTTTCAAAGAATTTTCGGTGCTTCAAATTTCAGTATCTTCAATTTCTTTGTCTGATTCGAACAGGCGGACACCTGAATAAATCAACAGGCCGAACAATCCCCAACCGATGAAATCACCGAAGTAACCGAACATATCGTGCATGAAGTCACCCAGCGGGCAAAACGTTTCGAAAATCACAATGCCGATGAGCACTGCAAAAATCACTATCCATTTTGTTTTGTTCGTTTTCATGTTTCTTATCTCTTTTTGTCTGTGACAAAGATAAGCATAATATTTCAACCGTGCAAACAACGGCACAAGTTTTTTCGAAAAATCTTGCATTTTTTATTTCCCAGCGCACACACACATATATATAATATAAGGTATGCAGTGCATGAAAACTTGTCCACCGGTCTAAGCCCGTATGCAGATTTATACAAGGCAAATACCTTGCGCGGTTTCGAATACGGGTTTCTCGAATGCTTATACCGGTGGACACAAAAACATGCTCCAAGCGCATTACAAACGTGTTTTTCATCGAAAAATTTGCAAATCTCGAATATTAAGTGTATATTTGCATGTCAAAACAATAGAACAATGGCCAATATTTTATACGTACACGGTTACGGTTCGGATAAAAACAGTACAACGGGCAAGTATCTGAAACAGATACTTTCACCGTTCCATAACGTGATAACAAACACTTATGATTTGTGTAACTTCGACCGAGCACAACACCAAATAATGACGGATGCAAAACGTTACCGTTGCGCCGTTGTTATCGGTTCATCATTGGGCGGGTTTCACGTTCTTTCATTAGCTTACAAATTTCGAAAGGTTGTAATCAATCCTTGCATGTTGCCCAGCGTCGAAATACCCAAAATCGGTACACTCACCGATTTGCAAAAGGCACGTTTCGAAGAGGCAGAAGACAATCTGTATAGCAATATCGATGCGGACGACCGATTATCGACCGTCGGTATTTTCGGAAAACAAGATGAGTTGTTTAATTACCAACAGTTTTTCATCAAACATTATTCGGCAATAAATTTCCTGACGACCAACGGCAAACACCGTCTTAATCTTCGACAGTTGTCCGACACAATACCCGTTGCAATCGAAATGTTGCCGAAAGTAATCGGTTGGGACGACGGCGGAATGGCTCCGCTGATGCAACATTACATCAACGCACCAACAACCGACGAAGCAACGAAACGTCAATACATGAAAATTGTGTACGACATTTTACAAAAATCCTATGCGTATTGCGGTGGAATGGCTACCGTAACACGTCCCGAACATTTGTTAGAATTTGATTTCTGGAAACTGTGCAGAAAGAACAATCGAATCGTTTGTGTTGCCCTGTACAAAACGAAATACGGCGGTCGGAAACTGTGTTACGCTGGAACAGACGGAACAGAACAAGGCAAGGACGAATTTTTGAAACTGTTACGGGATGACATAAAATTGGCAGACCGAAAAATGTGGAGTGAAGTTTCCGATAAAATGGAAAACAAAATGCGTAAGGAAGGTGCTGTCCCTGTTCCCGCTGAATTTGTGGTTAAGTTGTTCAGCCCGCGTAAGGCCAAAGACATTGCGAGAATACACAAAGACGGCTACCACTATGACCGCGAATTTACCACACTCGACGAAGACGGTAATTTGAAAACAGAGTACCACACAAAAATATGTTTCGGAAACATCGAAGGTATTGAGGTACAATAATTTCAAACACAAACAAACAAAATGCACTCTTTGGGGTGCATTTTTTCTTCGAAAAATTTTGCAGTTTCGGAAATTTGTTTTATATTTGTGTAGTGAAAGAAACAACAACAGATAACAACATTAAAACAACAAAGCCATGAACGAAAGAACAACATCATTAGAGTACTTGAAAACTCGTGAGCAAAATTTACGTGATGAGTTCGCAAAGAAACTTAACGAACTCAAAACGGTAGAGAAGTTTTTACAACACACTACCGAGCGTCCCCGCATCGATTGTTTCATAAACACATTCAAGAACGAAACAACCGTACACTTTAGGGCATTGGACATACTGGATGAGTTGAGTTTGGACGATATTCGTTTCCTGATTCGCAAGTTTCCGATTGGAAAGAATTTCGAATACAAACTGCGTGACGGTATTATTTCGGTTCCGTATGATATTCAAGTACGTTACAATCACAACCAACACAAAACAAGTATCGTAATACAGTTCTGCCCGAAAGATTTCGAAAACACAACTTTCCGAATAGAGTTCAGCATAAATATTTTGGACAATGATAAATTGGACACCGACAAACGTCCTTTGTCTCGGTCAGAATACGATAATCTGGAATACAAAAACATGGGATATGACAAACTACAAAAGATTTGTGTTCCTTTCATAACTCCGAAGTATTTCCGAAACGCATACATCACATATCAAGGAGGCGACATGCGGTGCACTGACAGCGTAACTTCACAGAACGTTATCGATATGATTCTGAATAACTAACGAACAGGCCCCGCACATAACGTGTGGGGCATGTTTTTGATATACTATTTGTCCACCGGTAGAAACTCTCAAAAATTTCATGTACAAATTTTACTGAACAACTGTACTGCATAATTTATCCGAGAAAGTTGCACCGGTGGACAACAAATTTTATCCGAAAAAGTTGTTCGAAAATTTGCATATACCGATTATTTGATGTATATTTGTATATCAAAAAGATAACAACAAAAGCTATGAAAAAAGATGAAATGTAAAAACTCATCGGTGACTTGCGTCGGGAACTTGCTGACCAACGCGAACACAACCGAAAGTTACGTGAACAAATCGAAAGCGAACGAGAAACTTTCCGCAAATCTCTCGATGATGCGCAAGCGGCTTTCGAAGAAAAACAATACAGTGAGTGGCTGAAAGCAAACGGTAAATTCGCTGAACGTTTTTTCGAAGACATGGTGAACAAACACTTATCCGTTGTTACTTCATGTGACTACGGTGGAGAAATCGAAACATCATTATACTATGATGAAACGGTGGTAACGTCCAGTTCTGATACGGTCGTGAATCATCACAACGGATTAGAGGAGTAATGAAACGGTGCAGCTTAGGACTGCACTGTTTTGTAACAACCACTTGTCCACCGGTATAGATTCTCGAAAATTCTATGGTCAGATTTTTCAATACAGTATTACACGAACAAATCCCAGAAAAGTTTATACCGGTGGACAGATAAATACATCAGTTGTGGATTGTGTAGTGTGCAATCACGAATTTGCAAACTGCCCCCCCCCCCGATAAATAAACAAAGAACACAAAACAATACTAATATGGACAAAATTTCTGTTGAAGATATTCTCAATTCAGAATATTTTTCAAGATTCGACTATCCCGAACATGCTTTGGCTGCATCCAAAGTATGGGGTTTAACGCTCGAAGAGGCTTCGGAAATGGATGAAAACCGTACCGAATTTGGTGCGGAATACTCACATCCTACCATAAGCGGCAAGTTTCTCGTTATCGAAGATTCCAACATCTACGAGGCTTTCGAAGCGTATGAAAGACAGATAATTACGGAAGTTATAGAACCCGAACTTAATGCGGCTGATAACGGTACGGGCGACCTCATGGCTGCTTTCGATACAGAATCGTACATACGTGACGTGAAAATTGAAAACGGTTACGGTGTCATGAGTTCATGGGACAACAACGACCATGAAGAATACATCAACGATACGCTGTATCACGTATTCCGTAACAACTAAAACCGGATTATCAACAACATAAAACGTTACGACAATGGAAGAAAGAATTATTACATATTACGCAAAATCCGGTGACAGTATCGAAATTCCCGAGGAAACGATACACGAATACCACATAACACCGGAAGATGACCGAGAAGCGTTCATCGATGAAATCTATCCAAACTTCTCCGCACAGGTTGAAGTTATGTATATACCGGAAGAATGGGGCGAAGATTCCAAAGGTTATTTCCACTCTATACTCGGTGAAATCGAAGCAAATCCGGAAGATTACGACATCGAATTTACCGATGATGAAGATGAAGAAGACGTTTACGACCGTCTTGTTTCAGAATTGTCATGGGATGAGTTCGAAAAAATCATGGACAAAGAAGGTGTCGAATCAACCTATTCGACAAATGAATCCCTTTACGCCGCAGCCGTTCATTTCGGCCTGACAATCAACGAGGCAATGTATGACTGTCCAGAAGTCGATGAATACATCTTCGAATACGGGGACAAACGTATCATGGTCGTTGATTACGATTTCGACCCGGAAACCTATCTCGATGAAACACGTCCCAACTGGAAACGTGAATACTATGAAGACAGGATTCAGGAATACAAAACAAATCTCAACAACGATACTTTGTGGGATTACATCGATGAAGACAAACTCATCGATTCAATGTCGGGCGGTTACTACGATGACATTTACGAAATCTACTGCGGTACATCGTACAACACAACCGAAGTAAACGGTATGAGATTTGAAATCCGCACATTCGAATAACAGATGATTGATTGATAAACAAACGAAAACCGGTTGTTCTTTCGAGAGCAACCGGTTTTCTTACAACCAATTCAACTTTAACTATATGAAATAGACATAATAGTTCGATTGGAGAACGCTTTCCTCAACCTGTCCGTCAAGGAAATCGATACGTATGCAGTTTTTCGTTGTCGTGACTGATACGTTTACAGATGTGTAGTTTACATCTTTGACACAAACCATAAGTGCTTCGGTTTCCCAAACTTCGCTTTCATTTCTCGTGATTTGTATGCAGTGAGAAGCCGGACGACTAATGGTATAATGTTTACCTGTATTCGGGTCAGTGTATGACATATCCGAATAAGTCGGTAACGTTGCGGGTATGGAAATCAAGTTCTTCTGTTTCTGCAACTTTTCGAGCACTGCATCCACAAGTGCTTCAATTTGTATGTGTTCCAACAACCAACGAACAGCGTCTTTGAGATTCCGCAGATACTTTACGAGATTCAGCCAATTATTGTTCAGCGTAAAGAAGTTCGATTTAGTCGAGGTCTTTACGTCTATTTCGTTGCATTCGAAATCCGGTTGCTCCAAAAATGTTTTAACTTCTTCATTGCTTTCGAAATTACGTGTCAGAGAAGTTTTAGCCATTCTCGGTGCAGCCATAAGCATTACGGGTTCGGTGCTTTCATCTGTATCGCTGTTTTTGGGACGGATGAAATTTTCAGAAAGACCGGGTTCAAAGAATCCGTTAGTTGATTTAACAGATGCTTTGACCCGCTCGTTCCGCATGAAGACATTACGTTTGCTCATCGTATAGTCATTGGTTGAAAGATACTTAACGCATTTTCCTCCGCATCTTTTTCGATTAAAGCTAACGGACTTTCTTCGAATGACTGTTCCAATATCTTGTGTCTTTCTTCAATCCGTTTGAAAACTACTGCGGGGGGCGGACAGAATGTTTCTCCGGATGCTTCTCGTTCGTTCGAAATCATCAACAGATATTCCGGGTCTTCATTCCACCGTTTCTGTATATATTCAAACGCACGTTTCAGTTTTTTGTTGTTCTCGACAGCAAACTGGATTTTCTTTTTCAGTGTGTTTATGCGTGATGCAACCGCAGGCTGTGTGAATGTCTTGTTTATTCCTTGTTCGGCGTACATCCGTTTCAACTCATTTGCCATATCGAGTTGGTTATACTGTCCATTCCCCGTAAGCATTGAGTTCTTTTTCCACACGAAACCGAATGTCATTTCAAACAATCTCGTTTCGTAACGGTCAAACAACTTCCGGCCATTAGAACGTGTCTCGCCTGTCTTTACGTCTTTCGTTGTTTCGAACAGATTCAACAATTCTTTGATACTCTTAATGAGTAATTGATAGTCGTGTTTCGATTCCGTGTACTGTTCGAGACTGTCATTCGATTTGGTTACGATAGTCCACAGTTCTCCCTCGTCACGTTGATTCGTTGCCGAAATATCATCGTATGTGCTTTCATACATGAAACTTACACGACCAACAAACGAATCATCATCGGCTAACATTTCCATAAGTTCTTCGCGGTCTGCGTTTTTGAACTGCGGATTAAATCGAATGAAATTGTCAATACGTTTGTTGAGTATAATCGATTGATGCTGGATATGAGATGTCGAAGCGGTTCCGAGAGACACAAGTTCTGTAAAACCGGATTTGATAGCGTTCGCAACAAATGTGTTGCACAATCCCTTAAACTCTATGCACACTTTCGGTTCGGACTTCTGACGAGCAACCCACTTGTTTATTGCCATTGTCAATCCAACCAAACCGTAACCAACGGCTTCTTCGTACATGTGCAGCTTGTTTCTTTTCGAAACAATATTGTATGCAATACCCTTTACTACACGAATGTAAATCGATGCAAGAAGTTCCCGGACTTTGGTTTCTTCAACGGGATTATTGAGGTCGTAATGGTCATAGATGTATTCGCACACTCCGTATGATTCACGAGACAACGCACTGCGTGCCGTCATCAATTCGAGTTGTGCTTGCGAATATTGTTCGAGTAATTCATCATCCTTTCCTGTGAGACAGTTTTTGAGCTGCACCATAAGCGTACCGAGTTTCATATCATAAACTTCGTTCTGTGTGCAGTTGAGCAATTCCGCAATCTTCAAACAAAGATTGTTATACTTGCTCATCAAAATCCTGTCCGGACAATTATCGAATGCTTGTTCATCTTTTACCGTTTCAGTTATGTTTTCATCTATTGAATCGCATTCGAACATAGAATCTTCGTTCTCATCGAATCCGTCATTATCGAACAGTTCATCGAAATCCGGTACGCTTTCGGTGATAAACAAATCACGAAGACGCATTTGTTCGCGCAACTCCCGCATTTGATTAACGAGATATGACGGAGATTTTTCGCGCATCTGCGCCTTGATGCAATCCAATTTGTATTGAGCCGCAACTACTTCGGGAGAAGACTTTCGAGAAGAAGCGCGTAAAATTCGTGAATCAGATACGGAATTTCTCGTACTGTGTACGGACATCATTTCTTTGTAGATAGCGAGTTGTTTGCGGAAATTCGCTAACTCCATTTTCCAATGATTTACTTCATCCCAATCTTTTACTTTCGTAAACTTTTCGATGTTGATTTTGCATTGTTCCAGTTTCGAAACAGTGTTTTTGTAATCATCACGATTGGTTAGTTCAGAAATGATGAAAGAATTTGCATGAGACGTAAGCGATTCGATTGCTGGCTTGACTTTATCCACAACTCCACCGTTATCTGATTTCGTCAGTAACGTGGAAATGCTTTTCTCGATGTTTTCTTTCGCTTTTGTCCTTGCAGAATTTGAGATTCTGCGTAAAGCTGTTCCAGATTTGAACAACTGTTTTTTAATCGAAGTCCCTGATGCTTTCCCATTCGCGTTTTGGGGATTCGAGTTCGGTAAAGCCATACCGAAAATGTCATCGAAATCAATGACATTACCTCTGCCTTGTGTCATTTGATTGAATTTAATTTGTTAGTAATTCTTTGTTGTCATCTTCGAAAGTTTTTGGTTTACGATTATAACCACTTTCCCATTTTTGCATATTCAAATATAGTGAAAAATTCTGACATAAACAAATTTTTGAGACATTATTTTCAAACAAAATAAAAGACCGGATTATGTCCGGTCTTTCATTCTGTTATTAGTTCGATAAAATATTATACCGTTACACTTCTGTATTACTTGCAAGCATATTTCGGTTTGAGTTCGATGTTGTCTGTTCCTGATTCTGTTCGGGAGTAGCTTTCGGTGTGCTAAACGTCGAACCACCTGTCGTTTCACGTATAACCACATCAACACCGTCTTTCAAAAACGAATATGCTTCGCCCAAAGCACTATCGATTTCTTTTTCACTAAAACCAAAGAAATTACGGTTTGTTGTTTTCGTATTAGTTTTGGTCTTGTTTACCGTTACTTGTTTGGGTGCATAGTACATCCGTTCTCGTCCGGTGTTGAACATCATTTCGATACCGGCCCTGTCTTTCGATTGTGCGGGTTTGAGTTTAACCTTGAACTGTATCTTCGTGGGGAATCCAGCATACGAAAGCGAATCTGTTGGGAATGTCACTTCCGTATCAGTACAGATAAGATTACCCACACACAGTATGGGATTGGATGGGTCGCCAATCATCAAATGCCAATACCCTGTTGCTTCATTATTTAACAAAGAGTTCATGACAACAATCGACGGACGACCTACGGAATCGAGTATTTTACCTATCGCAATTCTCAATCCGTTTGTCATAACATTTTTCAGAGCATCAACAGCCGAACCTTGTGTGGGATTTTTGAAACTGTCAAGTGCGGATTTGAGATGGTTGTATGCACCGAACATCAACGTATCTAAATCTCGTGAGTTCAGATACGAAAAGTTTTGGAAGAATTTCGACGGACGTTCACCAACCCAAAATCGAGAACCACCCCAAAATTTACCGTCATTGAAAGTTACGGCTAACACATTAGCCATAATATCTTTCATTGCAAGTTCCGGTGTTCTTCCGTTAATAGACCGCAGATTGTATTCGAAAACTATCTCAAACTCTTTTTCAAATTCGAGACCGACATCCCGTATGTGTGTGGTTATAAGAGAATCGACAGGTCCGTATGTTTTGTTCTGGTCGTGTATCGGGTCATAGTTCAACGCATTACTATCAGCACCACCTTGCATGACATTGGCCGATAGTTCACCGTCGAACCATTTACCGATTTTCTTCATATATCCGGTGAAACCAGATTGGTCGCCCTGCATGTTTGCTTGTTCCATTGTTGCCGTAAGTTCTTTCCATTTCATGCGGTAAGAATATTGCAGCAAGTCTTCGAGTTTGTTATTTGTTTGGTCGAAGAACGTAACCATGCGAGCTATGTCCGGTTGAGGCTGTACGGATTTATCGAAAATATTATCCACACAAGGATATGGAAATCTGCGTAACGTTATCAGTCTGGTTATGGGGAAACCGAGATTTTTGCAATACAAAAAATCGTCCGGGTCATACTGAACAGCATTACCGAAATCCATTGTACACAAATCATAAAATGATTTCGGTGCACGAACAACCTTTTTGTAAAATGTTGCATCGTCAGCATCCACATAACCTTCGGCTGTACGAAGTTTGATTATATGTAATTTGTTCGCAAGCGAACCATACGCCTCATTGTTACCACCGTTCAAGAGGTTTTCGTCCGCACCTCTTGTGGGGTAAAAATCAGATTTTTTCTGGTACTGTTCCGCTTTCGAATAGTAATCCTGTGTTGCCATTTGATATACCTTTTCAATATCTATTCGACGAGCAATTCCTCAACATCTGATAGTTGTTTGAGAAGCTGCGAACGAATGTAACGTGTGTATTCCAACCGTAATTCCTGTGCTCGTTCAAAGTTCGGCCGGACAAAGAACGCATCTACACGGAAAAACATTTTACGACAAATGGAATCATGTTCTCCATATCGCATAACCGTAAATCGTCCATCCGTAAAACCACCGTTAGATGACATTTGCGAAAGTCGAAAAACCTTATCATAGAAGAAACGCTTCTTGACTTCTTCCGGTTCGCAAACGAAATCAAGTCGTATGATGTATTGTTGATTGAGGCCATCGAGATATTGTTGGTCTGCAATCGTTCCTTGTCCGATAAGATAACGATGAATATCATCGACATTCGAGAAGATGAAATGACATTGATTTCCCGGTGCAATCATGGGGTTGTCGTCGTTTACGAGATTGATGTGCAAATCATCTACGATGACAAAACTTTTCGAACTCTGTCCAGCCATACAATTATCAGTCCCAGAAATGCACGCAGATTCGTGCATTTATTAAAAATTATACTAATTTGTTAAAAATTCTTAATTAGCTGTGTATCAAGCACTTACAAAAGATTCGGTCAATCTCGCGGGGATGTACCCCGAAACACACTTTTTAGATTTTCTAACTACTTGATTATCAGCTTATTAAAATTTTTTAGAAATTCTGTTATCAGAATAACAGCGAAAATCGGCCGAAAATGGCGTAACTCTCTGATTATCAATATTTTACTCGTCCCTTTTAAGACACTCAAATTTTCAAGTGATACTACCTATCATATAGGGGGAGATAATTGAAATTTGGGGTGTTTCTGTGAGAAGTTAATTCTCTGATTATCAATGAGTTACGGGAATTTAACATAATATCGGCTCAAATCTCGAAAATGTCTGCGGATTCAAAATGTTTGCAGTTTCGACAATTTTTCGCTGTGATTCATCCGGTTGCTTCACTCCGCATTACTTGTGGTTTCGTTCACCACAAATTCATAGAGATTCCACACTTTTTCGTCCATACTCCATCCGGCATTCTCTACGCTGTTTTCTCCTGTCTCATCCGTTAGCAACTTATCGATTGCTAACTGCAACTCGGTCAATGACATCGATTCCGTGTATCGTTCTCCCGTTGCTTCATCGATATTTGTTTTCATGACAACCGGAACATAAACGTATGGTTGTGCCGTTATCTGTTCATTTTCGTCTTTACGGAAATCAATAGGTATTGCATCTCCCATGATTTCACGTATTGTATTCAGTATTCGAATATGTTGTGTCGTGTCTGCTTCGATAATTGTTATGAGACAATCCGGATAAGCTGCGGATGTCAGTATGCAGTTAGTCGGCACAACTCCCTCATAGATTTCCGAAAGAAGTGTGGAAAGCAAAACGGACAAAGACTGATTTTCTGCGATAGTCTTTCTCGTGATTTCTCTGTTCATATTATTTGTTGTTTTTCGAAAGTTTCGTATCGTAAATCATCCGGTACATGTAAACCATAAGTGCAAAGGCATCTATCACGTCATCAATCTTCGAGTTGGTGTTTACGGGAAGAATCTTTGCACCGTCCCATTCATCAATGAATGCACGGTACATGTCATCTTTCGTTGCCTTACCTGTTCCGGAAAAGAATTTCTTGTTTTGGTTCGGTGGTGTTATGTACAACACACATTTGGAATAGTGTTTTTCGAGTTGGTTACGTACAATCCATTCCCGAACATATCCTTGCAACATCGTAAGTTCTGCGATAACACGCATTTGATTTGCCGTACTGAATACGGGAGTTATCGCACCCTCAATATTGAAATACACTTCATCCGGTTCAAATGAGGTTATTGCTTCTTCAACGATTTTGCATATACGTTTCGAACAAATCATGGCTTTGATTGTTGCCGTTACTTGTTCGGTTGTGAAATCGTTTGCATCATCCGTAAGCGACAATTCCGTTATGTCTATGTTTGTCGGCATACGGTATGTCTGTTGATTGATTCCCGGTATGTGTTTGGGTTTCCAACCAACACTCTTTCGAGAATTATCATCGAACACCAAACGGTTCAGTGACAAATGTGTTGCGTTGTAATCAGTGAAATACCCAATCGAAATACCTGTCGAATTGAACGACAAATCGAGACCAACAATTATCTGCTTCATACATTATCGAATTTGTACTGTATTTATGGGATTCCGTCATTTGCACAAATACAACGGTGTTACCGGTTTGAGTATGGTATCTGCGTGTTTTGCAAATCATGTTGTTTGAGAAACCGGATGTTACATGGTATTTGTTTTCCGTATGTTCAATGGAGGCTTCATTGTCCATTCTGCAAAACATACATGCTCCTGTTGTAAATCCGGTATGAATAAATGTAGTTGTTGTATAAAGTCCGGTTTGAGATTCCGTACTTCATGCGGTAACTACATGTTTCATGTATCGGTGCATACAGTGTTTCCGATGTTGAAATGGATATAGAAAACATATCAACACCGGTGGCCGCATAGTCGCTTCAACGAAATACGGGGCTGCCGCACAAAGTCCGGTTTGAAGAACCGGATTTCATACAACAACTACATTTATTCATGCCGGACTTTACACGGTAGCATGTATGTTTTGCGGAACAGACAATGAAGCCTCCATCAAACATACAGAAAATGAATACTCAAAACATCAACATCCCACACAAGAACAACCGGTAATGACTTACCGGTTGTTATTCGACCAAACCATAAACGGTTACAGTGTTGTAACGAATGAGGTGAACAATGATTCCTTGTAAATCCGGAATGACTGTCCCCGGATTGTGAATGTTACTTCAACATCGTAAACCGTAAGTTCATTGCATCGATACTTCAACGCTTCATCTCGTGTTGTTGCGATGACTTCTTTCGTGAATGAATCTCGCAAATTCCATTCGACATCTTCATAACTTGTTACGTACCGTTCGTCCAATCTGCACAACACAACATCACCAAACCGTACAACGTTCGAATTGTCTGCTTCGTCTTCTGTTATGTTTATCAATCGAGGGAACACCGATTTCAACACTACCGTTTCCCCATTTGCTGCATTACAACCGGAAATGTAATGTTTGAAATCCGGTACAACAACGGACTTACGACAGAACAATATGATGTCATAATTCAACGGCATTCGACGCATTTTGAGATTTACGTTATCATAAATCGATACGGGATTGTTTGTTGTTCCTTTATCGACAAGTACGAAATCATAGTTTGTGCGTAATGCAAGTCCCACACTTGTTGTGGTTATGAAGTAATGCGGAACTGTGTATGTTTCTCCCGTTTCTGAATAAACGGTGATGTCCATTAAAGTAACGAAAATCTTATCAGATGTTTCCGAAAGATATTTGGTTATTTCATCGTAACCGATTATTTCTTTCTGGCATGTGTCACCGTTGTAAATCCGTAACTTCAATTCCTTTGTTGCATCGTATGGAAGTGTTGCGATGTCAATCCATGAATCCAGATATTCCAACCATAACGTTTCCGTACTTTCATCGAGAATCCAATTCGAATTGAAATCGGGAACTCTGTACAGTTCATTTATCTGTAACTCTTTTTTCAGTTGCGTAACAACATCGTAGTATGTCGATAAATCATCGGGAACATCTTTCTGATTAAGTATGAAATTGATAACGTCTTGCGAGAACAATGAACGTATGCTGGGAGAATCCGGTTCCAGTGTCAATTCGTTTTGTTCTTCCCGTATCACAACTGAACTGAATGTTTGAAAATCTATTTCGTGTTTGCTCGCACTGATTTCGTAAACATAATTGTACGTTTCTCGATTGTTCCACAAGTCCCAAACCGTAACACGTATGTTGTATGTCCCTATTTTGATTGTGGAAAGTATCAACATAAGACGTGTAACCGGTTCATCTTCGGAACCGACTAATCGTTTCTCGTATGTAAGATTAACTTCCGGGTTGTTTGCGTTTTCCACATGTATCTCAATGTATTTCTGATACGGTACATCGATTAACAAATGGAGAATGTTTCCGAAAAACGAATAGTATTTGACGATGTTGTTGTTTGTCGATGTATCATCATAGATTTCTTCATCAACAAAAAACAATACTCGTGTGGCATCATAATCACTCACAACCGCTTTAACTTCGGACATGTATGTTTCGGTAGTTTCCTGACGTTTGTTTCGAACAAGAAATCCCATAACATTTTCGGTGTAATGTCGATGTATTTCGATGTTCACGTCTCTCTGCCAGAAATGCGGTTTGTACTCACAAACACGTTGCCCCCACACTTGAATCGATTGATAAATGTGAGCGTTCGAAGAGAATCTGATACCGAAGAAAGAAATTTCCTGTTCAGGTAAGGTAAAGTATTTGTCAGCAAGTGCAATCGCAACGACAAGTTTTTCGAAGAACTCCTTGAAATCTTGTATGTACAATTTGCGTATGGGCATGTTCTTCGAATCATAACCGGCATACCCTTCCTCTTGCGTGAAGTTGTCAAGTATTACATGATAGTCTCCGGTTTTCCAATCCGTTAGACGATTGGGTTTTGTCGTTTTCGATATTTGACCGTTGTTTTTCTTGTGCGCATATTCTTCGAGAATCGTTACATTGAGATTAACGAATTTGAAAAACAAACGTATCGATTCTATCGTTCCTTTCTTGCGAATAATCCACCGGAAATCAAGCAACATTCGTTTGATGAGTTCCCGTTTTGCATCCGGTACGTTCATATCGAATATTGCTGGTTCGAGTTCTTCCCATGTAGGCAAATAGTAATTTACCAACAAATCGTTGTAATGCTGTTGAGGCCAATTATTATCTTCTTGGTCATCGATTTCCGCACTAAATTCGTTGTCGAGTTTCAGTGTAACATTGTATATCTCATCACCAATTTTGATTTGGCAATCTGATTCCACAATGAGTACGTAAGTGTTGCTCGCATCGGAACCGGTAAACATCGTTCCCATAAAGAGATTGTAATTCTCGGCATCTTCCAATGTCCATTCGATGTTCTCTGTGTAACGCTTACGTGCAGGTAGTTCTTTGTTCGAAATACGTGCAATCGAACACTCACCGGAAACAACAGAAATATCAAAATTCATGTAAGACCAAATCGTTACACAATTTCGATATGCAACAAACGAATGACCGATTGGACGGTTATTCGTTCCGTAAATTATCAACGGTATCTTATCGTATGTTGTCATAAATTTTATCGCTATGAGTTCGATACTTTTTTGCTTTGTAACTTTCCGTAATCGAAAGACATTATCTTATCGGAATTGAGTGCTGATGTTTTCGCGTATGCTTGTGCACACGGAGCAACAAGATTAGCCGTGTACGGATTACCTCCGGCGGCTGTTTGCAGACCTTGTGCGAAACTCGATAATTCTTTCAGTATGCTTTTCGAAAACTCTCGTTGTATGTTTTGCAGATACTCGACGACTTCATCACCCAACAATGACATTTGTTGTGCTCCCGGTTCGCCTATGGTTATGCTGTCCGCAGTCATAACGATAGACATCTTATCAACGCTTTCAACAAATACACTTACCTGTTCTTGTTCGATTTGTACGTTCGAAGTATCATTGATGAATTGTATTCCCAAAGACGGTGTGTACGTGAGCTGCACGTTTTTGTCGTTCACTAACCGTTTGTAGATTTCCAGATAGTGTTCGTAATCTGATTCTTCGAGTTCTCGGTTAATACAGTCTATTTTTCGACCATAAAATCCGTTCACGAAATTGTTGTCGAAAATTCGAACAGGTACGATGTCATTCACTAACGGCAAGAAGTTCACGCCATACCACGGAAAGTATAACGGTAGGTCTTCGACCGCAAGTTTATCGGTATAACCGGGTATGGCAACACGAACACGAAAGATGTACTTGTCATCTTTCACGTCCATTACTTTACCGAAATATATTTTCGAAGTTTCTCCGCTGCTTATATCCTTTGACATGTCAGAATCCTTTACGTGTGTAGATGTTACCAATCGAACTATCAACGGTTAGTGTGTTCGTTACAGGTATAGAATCTCCTTTTTTGAATTGCTCCGTACCTTTGATGTTCGTTTTGCTACTGGTTTTGAAATTCGAATTTAATGCGATGTCTGCTTTGTCATACAGTTTCTTCGGATTGATTCGTGTGTTTTCTCGAATCAACCGTTCCACTTTACCAACGGTATTTGCATACGCATAATCTTCGATTTTGTTTATGCCTTGTTCGATTGTAGATTTGATTGTGTTTTTCAAGAAATCTCCGTTCAATCTCGAATATACATTTCCAATCGGATATGTCGGTTCTGTAAATCGTTCTTTAACCGATTGCACTGATTCCTTCCAACCTTCGACAATACCGTTTTTCAAATCTTCTGCCAAACGCTTCCATGGATTTGTTACTTGCTTACCGGAAGCGATTCGAGCCATTTCTCCGGTATTCGTTGCACGGTTAAGTGCGGATGCAATCTGTAAGTCTCTGCCAATAGCTGTTCGAATGTCTGTTCCGTCAATCAACGAGTTGTCAATCATCGAATACTGTGCAAAACGGAAGTTGAACACCAAACTGATTTTGAGCATCTCCGAACCATTTTCGTTCGTTACAGTAGCGAACGGGTCTTTCGCAGTTTCTTCGAAATTGAACATGCAATCTTGTATCTCGAATTGCATGTTATTGAATGTGTTGAATGCAGTACGGTTGAAGATTGTTTTGCCGTTTTCATCTTGGTTGTACAGACGTATGTCGCACAACTTGTCGATTGTCGGCAGTAGTTTGTGTTGTATCTGTTCCGCAGTAAGTGTGGAACCATCACCAGCCGGAAGTTTGTCGATACCGTACAAAATGTTGTTGTAATAACCCGTAGGAAATACGGAAACGAATACATCAAATCTCCGTAAGTTCTCCGGTAACACTTCTACCTTACGTTCGTTATCATACATGATGTGTCGAAGTTGTGTGACAAGTGACATCACACGCATATCGATTGTCTCACGTAATTTAACGGTTATCTTCGATTCTTTCTCATCGAACACATGTTCCGGTGCGGTTGTGATAACTTGGTCGAGACCTTCGATTTCTTCATACAAAAAATCGTAGTACTGATTCAGAATCTTTATGTTTTGTATGGTGGCTTTGAGCAAATCGTAACGGGTCATCTGTTTTTCGTCCGTACCGAATATCCGTTTCAAGTATGCTAATGCAGAGTTCGGATTACTTTCGTCAGCGAACAATCCATACGGTTTCGAGAAATCGAAAAATATTTTGAAACAGGGTGTAATGGGGTCAGAATACAACATCGAAAACAGACGCATTTCGGGGATGACCTTATCTCCGTCGCGCTGCAAATAACCGGGTTCTGACAAACCACTATTCTGAAAGGCTTTCGATGCCGAATCCCATAATGCTCTAAAACCAGCCATATATTGTAATGATGTTTTCGAATTTGCTTTACATTATTTATCTCCGGTTACATCGACAGATAAATACATTACAGACAAAACATGTAACGAACATAAACAATATAAAAATGAATCTTCCCATTTTCAATCCGTTATTGCAAGACCAAAGCACGTACATCACATTCTCAAAAGCCTTACTTGATTTGGATGTTGCTCTCGCAAATGATACGGAATACGTGTTCTCAAATATGGTTGCGCTGAACATTCCCGCTTGGCGTAATCCGGATTTCTTCACTGAAAGACTGAAAGAAATCGGTATCACTTCAACAGACCCCAATACTGTTCTGCCAGCTATGTTCCAATATTACATGGAAAACATTATCCGGCAGAATGTCGATACACCCGAAATTACAGAACTCGCATTTTGGAAAACTCTCAATCAATGCGGTCTCGATGCGGAACAAATCCGGAACACGATTTCCTTTATCAATAAGGTAGTGACAGTCGATTTCGTACAGGTAGAAAACAACAACGGATGGGGGAATGTCATTTGTCAGATACCGAACAAATGTTCCAATCTTGTATTGGCACAACGCACCGCACAGATACCGGATGTAGTTCAATCGGAAGATACTGACCAATGTATTTGGGATAACGGTAACAAACAATTCTTGTTCTCGGATGAACAGAAACAAGTAATCGATTTCGAGAATCTGAAATACGATACAAGTCAGAAATCAAGTTTCGATTTCAATGTGTTGTTGCTGTTCTACCGTGACAAAGACGGTGTGGACAAGCTGCACGGCATCAACTTCATATACCCGTTCGAGAATAAAGTGACCGAATGGACTTTGGAAACGCTTACCCAAAAGACGAACAGCATCCAAACTCTCGGCTACCAATTCTTGTTCAACCTCAAGACGTGCAACAATGAGGCTTCGAAAGTAGTCGTGTACGAAGAAAATCTGGGACAATACTACGAATTGTTCTTCCAGACGTTCGGTCGTCTCGATTCATTCTTGGAACAAAGCATCTCGAATCAAAAACAGTGATTGTAATTATTTGATTATCAAGTAGTTACGTAAAAGGTAGCGGGCGTAATGTTCACGTAAAGTATTGATTATCAGATATTTGGCTATTCATCTAACTAATTGATATTCAGTACTTTACGTGAAAAATCAGCGAAAACGGCGATTTTTAGAGTTAAGTGCTTGATTATCAATTAGTTACGTTTTTAGCCGAAAATTTGAAAATCCGTCCGTCGGCTCCCTTTGTAACTCATTGATTCTCAATTAGTTACTTACAGAGAGGAAAGTCGGGTCGGTTTCCGAAAATTAAGTGCTTGATTATCAGCACTTTATAAAGAAAGTGATTCCTGTGGGTAACACACGATTTTTGCACCAAATCCCAGAGATTTTCAGCGGTTTTCTTTTTGTTGGGAATTTCTGACAAATGGATTAACGGATTGAGTTCGATTAGAAATTACCGAATCACTGCAAAAATCAGTAACATAAATATTGTGGAAAGATAAACCGATATAACAATGGCTGTAACTGAAAAGGGAACAGATGAATATGTAGATTTGAATTTGTATGACGATATGGATAATATTGTCATCTCGAATCCTGCACATTTGTTTCTTCAAGAAATCGAACTTGCCGTGAAAATCGGTATCAACGAAATTTGGGGGATGACTGATTATATTGATTTGAGACGTTACCTGTTCAGTCAATACATCACACTCACCCGGATTCAGAACGATATTTCTACTTACATTTCATCGCACTGCGCACACTCTGCACAATTCGATTGGAGTGTGGAAGTAGAAATTTTCAAAGATGATGTAACCGGAAAAGAACTGTTACACATCCGTTGTACAGTGAATGATGTTCAGAACGACGGAGAAGTTAAGAAATACGTACAAAAATTCGCTATATTGTAGGCTATGGGAATTGTCGAAACACTCAAAAAATATATCTCGAAACGAGTACCGCAATCTCAAACGAACATCTTCTATTTGATGTTCAACGGTATCAGTGCGGCATTCGAGTATGTCGAATACAAACTGAACATTCGTAAACGAGAATCGAACATACTCACTGCAAACTATGATTCGTCCTTACGTAGTTTGGCAGCAGAAAACGGATATGAGCCGGTTTGTAAAATACCGGCACATGGTGTTGCAAAAGTGTACGTAAATCCGAAACTGTTTTCTCGTGTCGGTTATCCGTTGTTTCTCACACCGTATGCGGTTTTTGTGAATACGAATACCGGTATCGAATATTACTACGATAGCGACAAAGCGTTGAAGATTGACAGCAACAATTATCTCATACCGCTTGTGGAAGGTGCTGTCCGCTCTCAAACCGCACAAAGTACCGGACAACTTATCGAACGTGTTTATATCGAATCACCTGATGTCGCAAGTGATTCGGTACGTGTATCTGTAAACGGTGAAGAATACACAGAGGTTAAGTCATTTTTCGATAATGAGGGATTGTACGAAAACCGGCAGTTCATTGTAAAATTCTCGGAGAATCCCCAACAGCCTATTGTTGTTTACATTAAGGGAACAAACCTCAACGATGCAATCGAACTCTCATATCGAATAAGTGTTGGTGAACTCGGTAACATCAATTACGATACGACATTTACAACTGACGGATTGATTGACAACTACGGTAACGAAGTAACACCGGACGAAAACGAATTGGTTGTAAGCAATAAATCCGGTTTCAATCTGGGAAGTAACGGTACAACAAAAGATGCACTGCGAGCCGCAATCGGTTACAATCACGGACAAAACTTGTTGTATGATTCCGTAACGTATCGAACATTCATCAACAAGTTTTCGAATCTGATGCTGCAAAAAATTGTATTGTCGGAATCATCGAAAGCGATAAACAACTTGTATGTTATGAAACGTCAGTATTTCAACATACAAGCGGAAGACGCTATCAAACAGTATAAGGAAATCATACGTCGGAAGACCTATTTGCTTACGGCCACAGACCGTTCGAATCTCAATAGTATTCTTGACGTAAATTCATTCTGTTTGTCATCACATAATTTGTTCGACCCGGACACAAACCGGTTTGCCGTACAGATATTGTTCGAGACAAAAGATGCAATAGACAAATGGGCGGAAAATCTCGAACAACTTCTGTATCAAGAGTTCGCAGAATTTCTGTACAACAAAGATAAAGTTTTCGATGTTCGTTTGTTCATGAGTGATTACATGAAAACGAACAACGTGAGTTTCGAATACACACTGTTCAACGAAGCAGATGAGCAATCGAAACTTACCAATCGAACAACAAAGGAAACATCATATATAATAAAACACGAAACATGGTTGCCGATATTGGACGGTAATTTCACGATTGCTGATACCGAGTTTAATCCGGTTCAACTTTTCTTCGATGTCAATTTTGCATCGGAAGAAACGATTCAGTAACGAAGCAACCACAATATAACCGTAACAAACATTTCGAGATATGCCTGCATTGCATACTTACAAACATACGAAAAGCATCTTACGGCATTTCACCGTAAGTGCTTCTGTTGGTGCTGATAGTAAAGTGATTCCCATACAGATACCGGATGACATTACATTGTATTCCGGTAAACGTCTGTTGTTGATTGTCGGTAATACACACATAACGAAATCGAACGCTGTGTGGGCAACATTCTACCGGAAGCACACATTGGGAAATCGTAACACGCAAGCGGAATTGCGAACAGATAAAGTAATCGGTTCCGCACTTGCTACGGGAGAAACAATCGGTTACTACACAACATTTACGGTAGAAACCGACAACGAAGCACTTACGGAAGTCGATGCTTTGAATCGTTTGATTTCACAGGAATCGCAATACGATGTTTCCGATGATATTAACATGCCTTTGGATTACACAACCGAAGGTAAATCGGGATTGCTTGAACCGGAAAGTGCACACAAGTTAAATCGAATGCAGAACGAGATACGTTTCAAAAACATCTTGTTTTCTGCAAACACCATGAAGTCTGTCGCACTTATCCGTATCGATAAAGACGATTGGAATGTAACACCATATACCGTAAGTGCTACGGTTGCAGGTAAATTGACATGTAAATTTACGGTATATTTCGACAAAAACGATTTCGGAAACAAAACGAATGACAACAACACACAAGGTACGTTTGTTGTTGTAAATTCGTTTTGGTCATCTGACAAAAACCTTACGCTGTCCGTTAGTGCAGACATCGAACGATATTCGGCTGAAAACACTTCGAAAGACTATTTGCGTATTCAGATAGCGTTCAATATCAAAACAACTGCAAACGTAGCAATATCGGTACAACAGTTCGAAAAACTCGAAAACGCTAAACTCGGTGAATCATTGGTTCAAACGTTCAAAGCTGATTTGAAATTCAACAACCAATTAAGTGCCGTTGTTTACGACCAGATTTTGGGATATTCGGCAAATGCAAGATACTCACTTCCCTTATCAAGTGAGGTTGTGTTTCTTCCGAAAGAAATAACAAGCGGTGACTTGAATGATTACAAGACATCCGGTTACTATTTCGCCAAAAAAGAATCGACAGACCCATTCTCGATAAGCAATCGACCCATGATAGGTACGTATCGCATCGGAGATTCATTCCGGTTGTACATCGAAGAACTTGACGGTTCTGTGTATCAACGTTTCGTTTCTCTTTCAGCAACCGAATCGTATCAAGTACGCAGCGTAAACGATGCCGGACTTGAAACGGTAACAACTATGAATGCGCCTCGTGAGTTCGAACGCATCTACCTGTCTGAAACGAATACATGGACTGAATGGAACATGGTTGGTCGATACCTGCATTCCCACAAATTACAGGATATGATTGCCTCACCTCTTTCGTTGCACTTCACGCAAGATATGCTTGATAGAATCGGTGACGTAGAATCTTCGACAAGTTCAAGTCCCTTCAAAGGTCCGCGAGTTACAACCGGACAACTACCGTCACCAGCTGGTTACATGAATGGTGATGTCATCTCATTTTCGAATGGGGGTATTTACCAACTTGTAAGCGGTAATTTCGTTCGTATCGATATAGAAGGACTTCATGTTTTCGGAGTATCGGACACTTCCGGTGCAAAAAAGGGTTTGATTTCTGATGAATTGTACGACAAGATTTTCGACAATACATTCATGAAGAAGTTGAACGCTAACAACGTGTATGTTCTCGTTTCGAATCAGGATAGTTACTACAATGACGGTTTGGAAAACGTTTACGATATGGTGTTGCGTACCGAAGCTGTCGGTTTGGGAAACAGAACTGTGAATATCGGTTTTGGTACAACCAAAGCAGGTTCGGAAAATTCTGTCGCAATCGGTTACAACGTCTTGCAAAACAGTGAAGGTATTGGTTTGGGACGTGACATCACAAATGACGGATTGTTTGCAGCCGGTATCGGTTTGACAGTGAACAGTTCACAGGTAGCATTCGGTTATTACAACAAAGCGTTGTCCGATTCAAACGCATTCATTTTCGGTGTTGGTACGGAAGACACTAACCGTGTCAATTCCGGTTACATCGACGGTAACGGTTATTTGAATTTCCGTGGTTTCAAGTATTACGCTGAAACCAATCCCAACACGGAAGTATCGAATGCACCGCAAAAATACGTACCACGTGCAGACGGTGATTTCGAAAACATAGAGAATTACGCTACCAAACAGGAATTGAAAGAACTTGATGATGCAAAAGTCGATAAAGGCAATTCCACAACACTTATGGTTAAGACCGAAGACGGCAAGACTTATCCGTTTGTTTTAGTTCTCGACCCGGACATTAAATTGCTAACTGGCCCGAACGGTAACAACATTGCTGTCGCGTATGGTGCTGGATATATCGAGTTCTGTGATGAGGGTATTCGAGTTGTTCCGGATGACCCCGATGCAGAAGACGCATACGTTACTGTTGCCGGAAGTGTTACAACCGACGGTAATACGAAACGTGTTAATTGCGTATTCGATGAAGAATCCCAATCTTATCCCGTTTGCAACTTCTCATCTGTGATAAGTTCAGACAAAATGGCTGGATTGGGATTCACGAATTATCCGGTTTCATTCGATTTCAACACGTATGTCGTTACATACAAAGGTGGTGAAACTGTTGATTTCAGTGAATATTTCGCAGAAGACGGAGAAGAACAAACCGTAGAAGAAATGGCTTTTTAGAATTTAATTCTCGAACTCGATATGGGCAAAAAGATAGACACAATATCACTTGTACATCCACAAACAGGTGAACAACTCGAAGGGGTTTTGTTTCCCGGATATGGTGGTTCCGGTGCCACAACGAAAGCAGTTTCTATTCCCGGTAACAGCAAGACTGTTGCCCGTTACAATCACGGACACACAACAGCCGAAGTACAACCGGGAAGCGGTGACCAGACAAATCTGTACATCACACAAGAACTTCTCACAAAACTTTCGGAAAACACATACACCAAAACCGAAGTAAACGACAAAATCTCGGAAATTATTAGCGGTATCAAATGGGGTGGAACCGTCGATACTTTCAATGATTTGCCGAAATCACCGTACACAGGATTGGAGGACGGTGTTGTTTATTCTGTTCTGAAAGCTGTTACCGTTAGTAGTGAGGAAAAACCCGCCGGTACTTATCGATTGCACCTCGAAGCATCTCATCCAATAGGAATGGCGGATGGTTGGTATCTCATATCGACGGATGTTACCCAACTTGCATCAGCTAACAATGCCGGTAGCATCTCGGCTGATTGGTACACCAAACTCAATACGATTCTCAATACTGGATTTACCGGACTTGTTTCGAGTGGTGGTGATAACGGAACCGCAACAACAGCGGCACGCTCAAATCACGTTCACTCCGGTTATGTCAAACTTGCATCATTGCAAACCACAGGAGAACAGGAAATTGGTACTCCTCTTGTTCTGAAAACAATAAGGAACAAAACCGCCGGAGATGTTTTGACTGTCGAAAAATCACCTGCACAAATAGTGTTAGGTAACAACTCTTTTGACAGTATTGTAATTCGTCGAAGCGGTACACGAAATTTGTTTTCGACAAAAGCGGGTGTGCCCGGTTATATCTGGGAAACACATAACCTTTCGGAAACTGTTGTAAACTTCATCAAGAATTTACAACAAAATCCTGATTCACTGTTTCCGGGATATGGTGGTACCGGTGGTGATTGGGGAAGTGCAACTACTGTTGCACGTTCAGACCACAGCCATTCCGGTTACATAAAGGGAACAAACAATGGCGGTATCTGGACAATGGAAAACGGTTCAAGTCTGGTTATTCCATGTAATCACCAATTACCGCTTACCATTAAATCAACAACTACCCAAGCGAATCTCAAATTCTCTGCCAACAGCAAAGAATCGTATATAACATTCGATAGTGCTACGGAAACGTTTGTTTTCGGTAAAGTCAAAGCCACAACGTTTACGGGTGCTCTGAAAGGTAATGCTGATACTGCAACAACCGCAACAAGTGCAGGTAATGCAGATACGGTAGATAACAAACACGCATCAGCCGCCGCAGAAACACCGGAAGCAAACAAACTTCCCGTTTACAACACAAACGGATATTTGTATGCTTCATATTTTAACGCCAAAAATAATGTTGAGCCTTCGATAAATGCAACAAACGTAATTGTCGAAAACGGTGACGGATTTTTGCGTAAAACAACAGCAGCCAATTTCCGTGCGAAAGCAACAGACCCGTATTATTTCAAAGCAACAGGTGATTCGGGTATAATAGATTCAAGCCAATTAAATACGTTAGCTATTCGAAATTCAGGAACGTATCAAGTAGGCTTTACCGGTGCTTCCGCACAATTAACAGTTTTCCGTAATGCCGGTTCTGCATACGCTCTCGAATTATACAATACATACAAGGGAGAAGTTTTACAATTCCGTACTGTAATCGACGGAAATCGTTACAACGGAGATTTTGTAAATATTTGGACTGCACGGTCACTTACGAAACTTTCGCAACTTACGAATGATTCCGGTTTCATAACAAGTTCCGCATTGGGTTCGTATCTTCCGTTGAGTGGTGGAGTGATGAGTGGTGATATTAACATGAACTCTCGACAAATCACCAACACATCCCAGATAACGTTCTCATCTGACCGTCGATTGAAAACCGATTTTGTTGCATGGTCTGAATCATCACAGAAATCGAAAGATGACATCGAACAGATTCAAGCAACGTATTTCCGGTTTAAGAGTGGAAACGATAACAAACAGTGCGGTTATATCGCGCAAGAAGTTCAGAAGTTGTTCCCGGAATTTGTTCATCCGAAAGAAGACGGATTCTTGACAGTCGATTACAATTCGATATTTGTGTCTAAGATTGCCAGACTTGAAACGGAGAACAGAAGTCTCAAAACAAAACTGAAAGAACTCGAAACCAAACTTGATAAAGTGTTGGAAATGATTGAAAATAAATAATGTACATAAAACATTCAAACAATGACTAACGAAACTATTGTCGATTTCGCCAACAAATGTTTGGGTTATCAGACAGCGTGCAAGATTACGCATTGGATTGATTTGGTGAACGCCAACCACAAATACGCTGATGAGTTTTTCGACAAACTCATTGACTTTACGGATGAAGTCATCGAAGACGCATCATTTACATACGGTCGTCTCGAACATGGTCAGATTCAGCCTTACCAATATGACTTCGAGAAACTGGAAGATGTCGTGAACTCGTTCGTAGATGATTTGATTCTGTTCCGTCAGGCAATCGAAGCGGAAGCGAATCCCCGTGATTTGGGAATCATTTCGTTGTGCGATGATTTCATTCACACGACAAACCAATACGGTTATCGTTCACAGTTAGGTGGCGGTCACATGTAAAAATTCCAAACACGCTGAAAGAGCACCGGTTTTTATCAACGGTGCTTTTTCGCATTAGATGCGTTATCATTTACCAAATAAAAACTAACATCTATGAATCTCGATAACTACGGAACTGTTGATTGCAGTTTCGAATACCCTTCGACACCACCTATCATATCTGAATCCGGAGTGCAAACATTCAATATGAATCGAGAAGCACTCATGCAACAATTTGAAGACATCCGGTTAAGGAGCGAAAAGCAACTTTCATCATCTTTATACATATCACGTACAGGTTATCGAGAAAGTACCGGGAAACCATGTCCCGATAATTTTGAAATGAAAACAAATAGGAGAACCGGAAACCTAACAGAAAAGGAATAATTCGCACCCATTTCGATAATGGGAGTTCTATAATTTGACCAAACACATATCGAAATGGAAGAAAGAAAGCAACAGTTTTACGGTTTTGCCATAATCTTACTTATAATAGGATTTTTGAACTACTTCCGTCGAATCAATGCCGGAATGAAAATGTCAAAAAGCGGTAAGATAATCCACATCCTCACGATGATTGTTTTCGTTGTGGGAACGATGTTTGTTTTGTATTACACAGAACTGAACAACATTTTGTCTTTCTGCATCGGTTTGTTCATGGCGAATTTTTCTGAACACATTGCAAAAATGATTGTTGTGTTAGAAGATAATTTTAACATCATTTTTGCCAAATTTTTCAAGAAGTACACGGGAGTAGATATTTCGAAGGAACTTACCAATACATCTGAAAAAGATTCGGATAAGTCTAACAAGTAATCGAAATTGACATGACCGCACTGATGAACATAGCTATTTTCGTTTTGCTTACGGTATTACTCATTACCATAGGTAATCTGGTTTTTTCTATCGGAGAACTGAAAGAACATACATACAAAGACAAATCGAAGAAACGAAAAAACACGAGCATATCGATTATCAAAATGACGATGTACGCACTCACCAAATTAGTGATATTCGCGTTAGTCATCAATTTGTTGATGTTCGAATTTTATGTCAAAAGTTTTATCTGTTCTCGTCTGGCTCAATTCGTTATGTTTTTCGTGATGATGCAAATCGTATCTGAAAGTGTATCGTTAAATCACATGATGCGATTAACCGTGAAATCGTTGAACAAGTTTTCTACCGGTGATTTGGAATTGAGAGAATATTTCGAGAAGATTTCCCCATACGCTTTTCGAAGTACTATTTCTGGTAAGAACAAGATAATGTGGGCATTGTCTCTTTCTGCAAATGTCATTACCATAATTCTTTCGATTTATCTCTATTCGATTGGTACAAGAACTTTGTTCTTTCAAAACTTGATAATTTATTTCGTGGTACTGATGTATATAAAGTATCAGGTATTGAAACTTATCAAACAAGTAGCAAAGTCAAACCAATAGTCGTATGGAAGAAATCACTAACTTAGCCAATAATACTCCGGCACAATTTTTCGACCCGCAAACGTTACCGTTGTACGCAATCGGTTTTCTCACGTTCATTTGCAGCTTGCTCGATGATTTTGCGAATCCCAAAAAGAAACACAAATCCGTAGCGTACTATCTTCAAGAAATGTTGTACACGGTTCTTTCGATTGCTCTCGGTATATCATTGTGTTACGCATTCGAAACATCTCAATCTGTTTCATGGGTGGTTTCAATCATAATGGGTCTGTGCGGTTCGACAATCATTCGTAAGATACGTTCTGCGAAAGATGATATTGCGGATAAAGTCGTCGAGAAAATCAATGACAAAATCGAAAACGCGAAGAAAGATTCAGATTAGTAAACGAATTAAAATCGAACATCTCTAAAACGTAAAAATTATGAAGCCGTTTTTTCAAAACATCTGGTCGTACATCCTGTGGATTGTAACGACGATTCTCGCACTCTGCGCGATTTATCAATTCGTCGATATGTCTGTTGCAATCGGTAAATCCGGTTTTGCTCTGTCAGGATTGTACATCTTCGAACTTACTTTGCTGTTTCTGGTAGCATTCGTATTGTTCGCTGATTGGTGGTTGGGTCTTCTCAATAAATTGCTCATCAAACCTCTTTCGACACATATTGTCGATTGCGCGAAAACTTATCTCAAACTCGGTGTTATGGTTGTCGTCGCAGCTTTCGTGTTGTGGCAGTCCTTTGAGGTAATGGTTTCGTTTATCAAAGCAGACCAAACATTGTACACTATCGAAATTGCATTGCTTATCGTAGTCGGTACGATTTTGGGAATCGACTATTTCCGCAAAGAGTTCAACCGGATTAACAAAGGTGAGTAATTACATAGAACCTCTGGGTTAGCTTCGAAATATTCTAATGCGACACCGTAACGGACATGATTCGTTACGGTGTTTTTTGATTTGTCGCTGATGCAACGGAAATAAATATGTCAGAAACAAATCGATAACAATGAAGTTGTACCTTTTTCACGGTTCTCCGATACCGAATATACGGAAGTTTTCACTGGAAAATGCAGTAACGGACAGGAAAGATGTACCGTTTTTCGAAAACATTTACGGTGTGTATTTTCTGTTCACCGATACCATTTTAGATGAGGAAAATCCGTACGGTCCGTTTGTGGACATGTTGAGGAATTACGCACTGAAAAAGAGCACCAACGGAAAAGGTTATTTGTACACATGTACTTTCGATGTCAAACCGGACACAGTTCTGTCGAACAAAGACTGTACATTGTCTGACGGAGAACTGTTACAAATCTGTACACAGTTCAACATATCAACGGAACTTGTCGATGTAGCACATCATTTGAGCGATGAACTTCTGTATTATCGATTGTGCTCTACTCGATTGGGTCGTGAAACTATCAGTCGATTCTATGTCGATGTACTCGGTAAAACTTGTGTCATGCGCGGAAACACATACGGCACAATAATCGTTCTCAAACCAGAAGACATAGCAATCGAAAACATTGAGGAAATAACAAAACATTAAAACGATACTGATATGGCAAAGATGAAATACCTTGTCGTACACTGTACGGACACCCCATACAACAGGAATGTTTCGAAAGACGACATCAAACAATGGCATTTGCTTCCGGCAAAGAATGCAGACGGAACCTATACTTATAAGGGAATCAAGTACAATTCAATCGAATCACTTCCGGATGAAAAGATTGCCGGTCTCGATATAAAGAAGTATGCGGGTAACGGTCGTGGTTGGAAGAAATGCGGTTATGCGGATATGATTGACCGTACCGGAAAACTCATCAACATTACACCGTACAATTTCGATGACGTAATCGATTCCGCAGAAGTGACGAACGGTGCAGCCGGTTACAATTCCGAATCCCGACATGTAGTGCTTTCCGGTGGTTGGTCGAAAGACGGAAAGAACAAAACCGGAAAAGGTCTGTCATACAAAGACCTTTACACGAAAGAACAACTCGACACACTCGAAAAGTATATCCGGATGCAAATCGAAATCGTACCCGACGTGATTGTATGTGGTCACTGCAATCTCGCATCCAAAACATGTCCGAATTTCGATGTTAAACAGTTCTGCATCGACCGGAACATACTGAACGCAAAATTCAAATCATAATAACAATGTCTGTTACAATAAATCCAACCGGACAACAATCGATAGAACTGTGCGCAGAAGATTCACAGTATGTCATGTGGTTGAATAATCGACTGACCCTTTACGGACAACTACCGTACACAATACCTCAACGCATGATTACGTCTTGCATCATTTCATGTGCGAGAACGTTTTATCGAATGTATTACCTTGCACGTGAAAGCGCATGGATGATTATTCGAAAAGATGATTTGAAAGCATATTCGAATGAACACTTCCCGCATTTGAAACGGCAAGGTTTTATCGGTAACGCTGTGAAACTGCATCCGTCGATTCGTGTCGTGAAATCTGTTATCATGTGTAACCGGAACGATTCCGTTACGGCAATGGAGATTCTCGACAATTTACAGTACGGTGTCAATCCGCAATACTACGGGCAAGCACTTATCGGTATCAACAACAACTTGTATATTACGGAGGCCGTATGTAAAATGGTTGAGATGACCGCTATGGAATCGATAATCGGTGAAGCTATGCCGTATAGCTTCAACGCACTTACTTCGATGTTTGTTCTCGAAAGAGACACAGACCAAGATGTTGCAATCGAAGTCGAAAAGGATGTACCGGTACAACGGCTGTACAATGATGATTTGTTCGATAAGTATGTGTTTGCTTGTTGCCGTCGTGAACTCCGCAGACTTATCGGTTCTCATACGATACAATTACCCGGTGAAACCACACTTAATGTGGATGAAGTTTGTGGTAATTATCAGGAAGAAATACAAGCGGTTGAAGATACTCTCAAAGCCGGTTCCGGTGTGGGTGATATAATCATGTTCGGCCGAAACTAATTCGAAAACAAATGTTGTAAAATATGAAATCATCACTGCAAAAATTGTTCGAACGAATCGAGTTGCTGTATGAAAACACATACAATCTCATGTTGGGTTTTCAGCGTGCAGCAAATGGTGACGGTTCCCTCGAAGATATACAGATACCAATCAAAGACGAAAACGGTAATGTCACGTACATAACCGTCAATTCGTTTCAACACTTACAAGCTGACATCAAACGAATCGATGAGAATTTCCGTTCGATAACAAACGGAGATAACTTGTCATATTTGTTGAGTGCTGACGGTTCAATATCAACCGTACTCAAAACATCCTTTATCAATGCGGAATACCTGTCGGATTTTAACATTAGCCGGAACTGTTTAATCGATAAGACATCGGTTGTAGATAATCTGGTATTCCCTAACGTGAAAATACCGATTACTATCGATTCAAAGATTCGTTCGGATGTTCATGCTTTCGTTTACGAGATAATCGACGGATGGGATTCTATCGGTGATAATCCGAAAATGATTGATGTAGAACACCTTATCGAAACCGGAGATGTTATCGCCAAAGTGTACGAACATTCATTGCAATTACAGAAAGAACAAGTGCGTTATTTCGGTAAGTTTGCGATAACATCTATCGAACAGAAAACGGAAAACTCATGGCGAATTACAACCGATACGTTGATGTATGAATCGCTTAACGCTGTCGGTAATTCTGTGCAACTCAAAATCGGTGATGTTCTGGTTTTGTCGAACGGAAACGCAAAATTCCAGATTGACGAACTGAACACGTTTACCAATACGCTAACGATTACACGAATTGCGGGTGTCGATATTCCTGTGGTTGGTGTAGGTGTGGTTCAGTACAACGAAGTATTACCGTCAGATACTCACATTGTCGGTTTGCCCGTAAAACCCGCACAACAATTGGTTGTATTCCTTTCGACGGAAAACATAAAAAATATAAGTTATCCGTCGGTTGGATTGAAGATAGACACTTCTGTTTACAATGTTGTGTATAACAACATGACATACACGCTCGATGAGTTCTTTGCACAGTATGTTACCAACATCGGTGAATACATGCAATCTCTCATCAATGAAACATCCATACCGATTTCGTTAGGCATCGTTCCAAATCAGCCCGTTCTCGATTCTGCAAACTTTAAGGTTGTGCAAATCAACAAACATCTTGTTACCACACAAGCACAAGAAAACCTTACCAAACTCAATCAGGAAAAACAGAAGATTCAGAACGACATCAAAACACGTGAAGATTCGATTAAGGTTATTCAGTCCGAACTCGATACACTCACGTTCAAAACCATAGAGGAAAAACAATCTCGCATACAGAAGATTACCAACTACCAAAACGAAATCGAAACACTGAACAACAACTTGCTTGTTGTAACACGTAATATCGATAGCAATGCGGTTTCTTACGGTTTGAAAGATTACAAACCGAAATACCGTATCGTGGGATTTTGGGAAATGCAAGAACCGATATTCTCACCGAATACCAAAGCACAACAAATCATCAAATACGATGTGCAGTACCGGTATCTCTCGAAGAATGTCGATACGGTTGATACAACATCGCTTCGAATGGTTTCCGGTGGTCGTGAGGTAAATGTCGTGTTCTCTGCATGGGTAGATTTGGCGACACGTACCCTTAACAAAGTCGAGAACAATGCAGGTGAACTCGTATGGGAAACTCCCGTTTATGATTCGGTCGAAGACATCAATATCAATCAATGTCTGATACCGATACGTGACGGTGAGAGTGTGGAAATACGTGTCCGTGCTGTGTCCGAAGCCGGCTATCCCATAGCACCTCTGAAATCTGAATGGTCAGAGATTCTTCGAATTGATTTTCCGGAGAACATGTCCACATCATCGGTTTCCGCACTTGTAGCGAAAAACGAAACGGATTTGCAGTCATCAGAATTTAACCAAATTCTGCAATCGGCCGGACTGTTGAAACATATTTCCGACCAAATCAAGGAATCCGAAAAACTGTTTTTCCATACGGCGAAAAACATAGCATCCGGATTCTATACGGCAGAAATGAAAAACATTGACTTGCAAGAATTTTTGCAGACAATCAAAACACAACTCGACACACTTACTTCGTCAAAGGAAAATGAACGTGTTACGGTTGAGGTTATCGATTTCAACGGTGATACTTTCGTATGTCGTGATAACACAACTCTTGAATTGTTTGCAGGAAACTATGCGGATACAATCAACTTGTTGGATGAATCGAAATGGGGAACCATTATTCGTAAAACAGGTTACATCCGCATAAAGAATGCTAACAACATTCCGGTTGAACTCCGTTCTATCGTTCCCGGCATGGGTACGGGAGATGGAACACTCTCAACCGATAATGCACCGTATTACTATGACACGCCTGTTCGCGGTCAGGAAGATTACAAACAGCGAACGAAACAAGTTGTGTATTTCCGTAACCGAGATTTGACGTTGCAATCGGATGAACAGTTTGCGTATGTTGTGAAAGACCCCGGAACGAAAACACCCGTAATGCCGGATTCAGCATGGATAGACAGTTCCGCACCTGATGCAGATAAGAATGCGTATGTTTGGAATGGTACGTCGATGCAGAAAGTCAAAATCAAACCGGAAGCGGACTTCACCAAGTTCAACTGTTTCGCAACAACTTATGCTGGTATCAATGCGGAGAATGCACAACAGGAATTTGAACGTCTCGAACGTTATGACGGTATCTTGAAAGATTTGTCAAAACAGTATTCATCATTCGACGGTCTTGAATACGCTCGTGCAGGTTTCGCAGACAATGACCAATACGCTATTGGTTATTACACTTGCGGTGCTTACTTCTATCCGGTTATTTCGAATCAGACTGCCATTTCCGTAAACGGTGACAGAACGATTTCGACACTTATCATACCGGCAAACTCCGAGATTCTCATACCGATTGTGTATGAATATCGTATGACGGATGCGTTGGGGCACGTAAACGGAAAAGACAAAGACATCAACGCAACGCTCGTTTACGGTAAGAAAATGGGTATCGATATTCTCATTGATAATTCAGTGTTCCGGTTTGACATCGTTGTAACTTCGAAACTCAAATCCAAAGTTGCACCGATTGACGGCAAGAATGTAAATTCGATTGTCGCTTCTTACAAATCAGAAAACAAAAAATCTATCATGTAGTTTTTCGATACATAAAGTGTACTCATTATAACACATGTTAATCACAAGAAACCGGTAGCATTTCGAATGTTACCGGTTTCTTGCGTTTATGGGATTCTGTTCCGCATTGAGTGTGGAAAAACGTAACTACTTGATAATCAATACTTTAACCAAAAAATTTAGGCGCGTAGAATGCCCACAGTGGCCCTTTTTAGCCCTTCTGATGAGGTCATTTTTCAGGGTATATCCGAGTATCACCCGCTGAAAATTGCTAACTCGCTGATTTTCAATGAGTTAGCGATTTTTCGCCTTTCGGCCATTTTGTAACTCATTGATTATCAACCACTTAATTTTTGGGCAATCCGAGACACCCCATCTGACCCCGCCCTATTTCGCATTTTCAGCCCCGTAGTTAAACGTTGATAATCAATGAGTTACGTAAGTTATTGATTATCAAGTAGTTAAGTGAAGAAAAACAGGCCGTAGAATCCACGCTAAGGCCCTTTTCAGCCCATTTGACGAGGCCATTTTTAGGGGGTACATCTATATACCCCTGCGATTTTTCGTAACTACTTGATTATCAAGCACTTAGCGATTTTTCGGCTTTTCTTCAATTTGTAACTGCTTGATTATCAACCACTTAATTTTTGACCTCTGTCTAACCCCCTGCCCGACCCTGCCCTATTTGGCATTTTCAGCCCCATAGTTAAGTGCTGATTATCAATGAGTTAGCTATTTTTGCGTGCATTTCTGGGATATTCATGCTGTTTTTGATACGGGAATATTCCCAGATAAATACCGTAAAGATAATATTTGCACACAAAAACAATGAGATATGTTTCAGAACTTTGCAACTGATACAAAATCGACGAACATTTTCGAGACGCTTACGGGTGTTTTGAATATTGCTCCGCTTAAAATTTCCGGTCAATATAAATTTGTTGTAGATTTGAACGGAAAACTTTGGCTCGATGACTACAATGAACGTCGAGTAGAAGTCGATTTAACCAAAGAAATTCTACCACAAATTGCTAACTTTCTTAAAACGAAAACAAATATCGTTCAGAAAGACTATGTTCGATACGGCGGGTTTCAACATCTCACCAGAAAATATTGGCATATCCCGTTGTATCTGAATGTGGAAAAATATAACGGTTCATATCCGGAAGACACACTCCCGAAATTTTTCTGCATATCTCGTGCGTTGAATGAAGAAATCGATTCCGGTGACAAGCTGCAAAAGTTCGGTTTGATTCTGCAATTATATCAGTTGGACAAGTTGGGGATTACATCGATTATGGAGGAGATACTTTCGGAGTGTCCGGATTATCCTGTTTATTACAACTTCGAAGATAACAACCTCAACATATCCGGTTATTCAATAACAGAAGAAAGCTGGAAAACGGTTACATTGAATACCGTTTACTATCAGGCAAACCAACCATACCTCGATGTGTTCAACAATTTCATTCTGAATGCGTATGTCGAAAATAACATGTTTTTCCCTCGCTTTCTGAATTTCGAATTTGAGTTTGAATACAACGATGATTTGGTTGTGTTCAACAATTTCTTCGGTTACATGTCGAAAGGATTGCAGACGACAGTCGATGAGATGACACGCGAAATACCTTCGATACAGGGTGACAGAAACATTCCGTATTTCTTGTGTAACATACAAGATTATGACGACTACATCGTTTGGAAACAGGAAAAGTATGTGGAGAATCTCGCAATCGAACCGTACTATGTTTTAGTCGATAACGTCAATACGATACCGTCGAAAGAACAACAGCCGCAAGTTCGGTTCCGTGTGAACAACATTTCCGTAAACGATACATTCATCATACGGTTTCCGGATGGTTCACCGTATTTCACTTACAGTGTTCTTACAACCGATATTAAACCGGATTCGTTGTTGAAAACAATGCGGTACATCTGCAAACGCATGTCGAAATTATCCGGTTATGAATTTCTGTTTGATGTCGATGACAAACTGCAAGTAACTTGTAAATCGAATATTGTCGGTATTGAACAGGAACAGTATTCCATATCAGTACCGTCACAGTGTTACATACTTGACCGTTACGAATCGGATGAAAACTATTACAAATTTCGAGCAATCACACAGTACGATTTGATGTTGTCTTCATCATTACCGTATGATATGAGTATGTACAAACTCGAAATAGACGGTATCGAATACAAGTTGGTTGAACGTTTCCAGTTCAACGGTAAAAACTATGTGCGTTGTGTGGGTGAAGACAATGCTTATCCGGTTATAGACCGGGCACACGTTCTCGGATTTTACCAACTCAAAGAATCCGAACTGTGGAAGTTACCGGAATTACCGTATCTGTCTGTAAACTCAAATCTCGAATCACAAGAACAACAATTCGAATATGAGAAATACGCAGATGAGTTGTTGAAACATTTTGAGTTTCCTGACGGATATGAACCGTCTGATGATGAAGTAGAAAACCATAAGAAGTTCGAGATTGCAGTTGAGAATTTCCGTGCAAGTTGCGATAACCAACGTCTTTCCGATACACCACCGTATCAGAAAGATGACGAACAAAGTATGGAAATGGTTCCCGCAACTACTGTGGAACAAGAGAATGTAAACGATGATTGGACACGTACAATGTTGTTTAACATGTTCGGTTCCGGTTCATGTTTGGTACCGACTATTGTAAACATTGACAAACATTTTTCGGTTATCAACGGAAATGTAAACTACAATCTCGCAGAACTTTCGTCATACGCTTATCATTGGTTTTTGATACATGGCAAGTGTCCGGAATATCTCAAAAACGATATACGTTCGTTGAGGTATTTCGAATCAATACCGCAGCTTACATCTCGCATCGTTCGTGTAAACACATTCTATTGTGAAACGATGTTTTTGGGTGTGAAGTATCGATTACCGTTGAAATACGAAGATTGGCAGTTTGCCGTTTATCTCGACCCAAACAATCAGTTAGACATCGAACGCAACTACCGGTTTGAAATCGATACAGTCAATCATCGTTTGTATCTGAAAATCGGTTACTTCGTCGATTATACGGATTTGATACGTGGTGGAGAAATGAAAAACGAACCGTTGGTGGATTTGTCATTGTTTTACGGTGCTGAAAATTCATACAACGAAACATCGGATTTCATCACCGGATTTACGGAAGCAAAACTGTTGCTTGCCAATGAAACTACAACCGTTACCACTCCGGCTAATACACAAACGAATGGTTGGTATTACTTCGATTCATCAAAACCACGTTTCGAAGGTGATACGGAATATCGTGAGGGTGGTCTCGACATAACATTGATTGCTTTGAAGTGTTCAGACCCCGAAATCGATTTACGTGATTTGTTCCCTGTCGAAAACGAGAAACAAGAATTTTTGCTATGGTCTGAAATCGAATACAACGGACAAACATACACATACGTTTCCGCAGTGTTTACGGTAAAGGGCATTGTTGAGATTCGAGAAAATGTTGTGTGGTGCAAAGACATACAATCCAGATTCTTTGACACAGAGGAAATGTTTGTTCAGCGTTACAAACTTGTTAAAGATGAGTATTTGCAGGAGTTCTTCCGCGTCAAACGTTCGACAGATGTAATAGTACTTTCCGATGATACTCCGGCCGGACCTCCTACGTACATGTACGGCGACAACACCAAACAATGTTTGGTAATGCTGAATACAAGTACCGGAACAGAAGAAGTATCGATGCGTTTGCTCGTACCTGACAAAACATTCTCGCTTCGTGATGACTACTTTGAGTTACGTCGTGAAGTGTTCGAATCGGATGAACAAAACGGTACATGGCTGCACAAAGATAGTATCTTCACGTTCGAGAAAACAATCGTCGGTTATAAAAATGCTGGTGATTTGTCAGAACCGGAATATCGTGGTTGGAAATATCCCGATATGAACATGACCGAAATGTTTGCGAAATTTGGTAGCGATTCTTTCGAACACATAACGGTTTCACAACGTGTAACAATGTTTGACCGTAACCAATTATGGTTGTTCATACAGGATTACATGGGTTCAGATATTCGTTTCAAAAATGTTTCGAAAGAACAAGTTCGCAAACAGATAAACAATTTGCTTGTCGGTAATCTTCGAGATTATTGCGAAATCAATAGTGTTCCGGTTTGGAGAATCGATAATGTAACGGATAAAGACAACACAAATAGTTTGGGATACGTTCGGTTGATTGTGAATGACCATGATTACAACAGTGTGATTTGGAATATCATCGAACCTAACGGAGCAAATGACAAACTCGTAACAATTGACCGTTACAAAACTCCGGGATTTCCGTTCATGCCTGTATTGAAATCAGCTATTAAATTTCAACGAGAGAAGTATGCGGACACAAACCGGATATACAATGAATATGATACGGATTTCGGCGGCAACGGAATTAACGCAACAGGTTTGTGGGATGAAGTAACCGGAAATGTCGTTTCGTCATTATATTGCAGAAGTTCCGACATACGAATTTCGATACCGTTCAGAGAAGAAATCAATACACGTGAGTTGCTCGAAAATTACTTCACTCTCGATGAGTGCGTTATCGACAACAACCGTAATGAAGATTACATATCAAAACTGGATGAGAATATCGATGAGTATATAATTGAGACATACACGAAATACGTTCTCAACAATTTTTACGAACTGTGTGATGTGACAACGCAGTTAGGAATTAAGTTACGGTTCTGGACTGATGCGAAAAATTCCGACATTATACATTTGCAAAGTCAGTACAGCTATTCGACAGATGTTGAGACATTAACGATTCGATTTGTTAGGAAACAATAAGATAAAACAAAACAAACCATACAGATAATGGACAGCAAGTTACTTTCTCAAATCGAGACACTTCGCAAAATTTCGTTCAACACAATCGAACAGTTTTGCGAAGATATAAACCGGAACTTTGCCGTTATTCAGAACTCCCCGTTATTTAAGGGTATTCCGGGTGATGAGGGTGAACCCGGTTCCATAGGTGCTCCGGGTATAAGAGGTTCGCAATTCTTCTTTGTTGCTCTCAATAACTTTACGGCAAATTTCCCCGGTATCATCAAAACCGGTTCGGACATTACGTTGGGATTTCTCAATTCCAACCTCAACACATTTGATTCGAAACAGAAGATTCTGAAATCTCTGGGAACAACAGAATTGGTAAACGGTGATGTTGTTGTGCTGACAAATTCCGTAATGCTTTCGTACAGTAGTTCTGCGGAAATTTTCATCAACACAAACATTGCATTCAATGAGCAATCAAACATTATTTCTTCGATTCAAGACAAGATAGACCAAGCCGTTAAGGATGCGATTGATAACAACACGATTATCAATTCTCTCAAAAACATATTCATCGATTACGAAACGGTTGGTAAACAGTATGCAGATACGGACAACTCGTATGTGTCACGCCGTTCTACTGTAAACGGAGGTCGTTCGATTGGTCTTACGCCGTACATCCCCGGTGTGAACAACAACATCGGTGCAGAGGGAATCGACCATGAGTATTTCGGTTACTCAACAAACGAAATGAACAATTCGACAAAAGCCGGTACACTTGTACTCGGTTCAATGCCGTTGTTTATCCGTATGTTCAACAACACGATTACGACATCCGGACAACAAACGTTTACTGCACGTTATGTTCCCACACAAGATGCGATACCGACACTTGTACTTATGCAAGATACCGGTAACGCCGGATTGATGCTGGGAATGAAAGGTGAAGAAAACACACTCAAAACGTTTGCTTCGATTTTCAAATCCGAAGATGGTTATCTCAACATCAAATCGGATATGGGAGAAATCGAATCTGAATACGGTTTGTTGAGGATGAACCGTTTGCAGCTTTCATTCAACAAAGATTTGCGCATCATCGGTAACTCTACGTTCGAACGAAATGTGGACATCAACGGTCATGTAGATTCTGAATTTTTCCGTACCGGTACATTCACGAAATCGAAAAACAAAGATACATTCGAATTGGGGCAGAATCCAGTTGTTCCCAAATCACAAGGTATTGTTTACTCGGATGAAATAACGTTTACCGAATACAAAACGTTTGTACTGGTTGCAGACGAAAACGGTAAACTTCTCAAACAGTACACAATCGAAAAAACATTACCGTCAGAGACAACGGATTTGGGAGAGATAACGAATTATCCCGATGATGCAAATACCGTTATTACTTCGAATTTCTTTGCGTATCTTGTACGGAAATTCAATTCCGTATGCAAATACGCCGTCGAAAACTATTGGAGAAAAAATCAGTTTAATACCGGAGAAATACCGTCATTGCATCTTTCAAATGATTTGACAGTAGATAACAACATAATCAATCCGGGATTAGAAATACGTCGTACCGCACATACTGTGGAAGTATGTAACGAAACCGATGTGGATTGGAGTTATGAGAATGCCGCACGAAATGTGAAATTCTCAAAGTTCCAATCAAAAGTTTTGGTTACGGGAACAGACGGTTCTGTACTGCAAACATACTCGATTGAAACCGTTACGATGAAAGATGCGGAACTTGTTGATGATACACAAATCACAGCATATCCCAATTCTTCATCAACTGTCGTAACCGGAAACTATCTGGGATGGGTTGTCCAGAAACTTAACAACTTCATGAAGTGGGTTGGAACAACTTACTGGAAGAAGTCAGATTTCGAAACCGGAGATATACCGAAGTTTAACATCAAACAACTTACGGTAACAGGTGATTTCAGCACACCCCAAATAAATGCGTCTGCAACGAACAACACGGTTTCGATTGGTAAAGATAACAATACAAGAGTTACGTTAAACGGAACCGCTACATTCTCGAAATACAAATCAAATGTTCTCGTTACTGATTCAACCGGTGTTGTATTGGCAACGTACTCGTTGGAGAAAACGGTATTACCGGATAGCGAATTGCCCGGTTTCAATTTGTTGTCGGAAAATCTGATAGTGTCAGAACAGAAGATTCCGTCATCATTGCAATTCTCGCAACTGATACGTAAAATCAACAACATTATCAGTTCGATTAAGAATGACTATTGGAACAAAGATGATTTCGAAAACAACGTTATACCGAATCTCAAAGTAACATCGACACTTACTGCTGCCGATAGTATTGTGGTTGGTGCTGATGCAGACAATGCGGCGTTTACATCTGACCGTGTAAAAGACACAACTGTTATCGGTACGGGTACGCAGATTCACAAATCAAGCAACATCCGGTATGATGAGTTCAAGAACAAAGTTCTTGTGTGTGATGCGTCAGGTGTTGTGCTGAAAACGTATGAGATTGAGAAAGTCGAAACAGATACGGAATCTCTTAACGATATTCCTCAAAAGTATGGTTCTGTTCCTCCCATAACTGCAACAAGACCTACTTCTGATTCGAAAATTCTCACTTCCAAATATTGGAATCAACTTTACAACGCTATTCAAGCGATTAAAACACGTTTGCAGAATACGCCGAACAGAGATGATTCGATACGTTGGATGTACAGTCATTTACCGGTTGGTTCGATTCAGATGTGGAGTGCCAAATCGGTTAAACTGTTGAAACTCACCTATCCCGACACGTGGCAATCCCTTCTCGAATCCGACCAACTCACACCCAAAGGATGGGTCATCTGCGACGGCCGACAAATTCCCGGATTGAGTATAGAAGCACCGGATTACCGGAACAAGTATGTGCGGGGAAGAAGTAATTACGATAACCTGACAGAGGACACGAAGGGGGGAAGCGATACGTTTACACTCGAAGCGAAGAATCTCCCGAAACATGCACACGAAATTGATATGACATCGCCTGTTATTCGTGCATCATTCCCTCACTCGCACGCAATTTACGGTGGAGAACACCAACACTATTTCTTTGGTATGCAAGTTGGTAATGCAAAAGCCGGAGGAAGTTATGATAACGCTGTCGGTAGTTATGATGATAACGGGGCTTACCGATATTATCGAAGAACTTCACCGGATTACATTGCGGCTGATATTAACAGCGGTGATGACGGTTTAACTCCGGGTGCAGCTCCCGGTCAAGGTAGGCATCACCAACATCGAATCGGTACTGTACCGTATGAAAAAGAATGGACACCCGAAAATGCTTCGACAAACAGACAAGCCACAATCAAATTCGAATCGAGCATAGGTTTCAAAAGTGGTGACATATTGTACACAAAAATTCCGGGTGGAAGTGGGTGGTATTCATGGAAATACACAAACAATGTGCCTGTCGAACATCTTCCGTCATATTGCGATGTGTTTTATATCATGAAATACAAGAACAACTAATATTCGACTGTATTCGTAACAAAAATCCCGGTTTGCGACCGGGATTTTTGTTTGTGCAACTCGATACGATTTGTGTGTGAGACTACATGTTTTTGTATTTCATGATGTAGAAAATCTTTTTGTGAAGCGGCACAATATTAAGAACTGATTGTACCGAAGTTGTTTTATTCGCTATGTCTCCGGTTGTATTACCAACGGTATTCGGTTTCATCACAAACGAAACATCACTGTTAAGTTTATCTATCGAGAAACTTGTATCTCCCGAAATGTAACCGTAATTTGGAGAAGCGTTTTTCTGCGGGAACAACTTGTTATGGCGTCGTCCTGACTTATTGTTACCCGTACCTTCCCATGCAATTTTCAAACCTAAACCGGATGTAGAAGTTTTGGTAACTGTGTGACTATGCGGAATCGAGATATTTCCTCGAATATAGTTTTTGAACTCATGCGTGTGGGATGGCAAATCCTGCACAGAAATACGTACCGTATCTGAACCGTATTTTACATTGGTATTATCTGTTGTCGCACCTTTCGAAACACCCCGAACAAACACGTCCGAATAATCCGGTGCTTCTATACTCAATCCGGGAATTTGTCGGCCGTCGCAGATGACCCATCCTTTGGGTGTGAGTTGGTCGGATTCGAGAAGGGATTGCCGGCAATCCCAATTTTCCGACAATGGTACAACCGATTCAGATGTGGATGCGAATGTGTATTATGTGAATCATTTCGAAACGATAAATACAGAAAGCGATATTTTGTCATGACTGATAAAACGATACAGATAACATATCCTACCGTTGTTTATCTCCGGTTGCTGTTCGAAAACTTCAACATGGAACTTTTGAAACTGACATTCCTGAAATGTATCGGTTTCACATTCTATTATTCATTTTCGATAGACGGACAGAATTGGAGCAATCCTCAACCGAAAGAAAAATTTGTCATACCGGATAACGTAAGGGAATCGTACATTGCAATTTGGATGATACCCGTAAATTTCAATGCACCGATGAACGCTTACACATTGTATGTGAAAGAGAATGTCGATGCAACGGAAACAGTTGCAGAAATTTCCGGTATTGAATACAACGGTACACAGTTAAACATTTTCAAACCGGATGATGTCCGGTATGAATCGCTTACATCAGTCATCAACAATTATCCGCTTTGGAATTTTTACGACAATCAGGAAGTTACTGTACATCGTTGGCTCGAACAGTGTAATGCTGTAAATGAGATGTACGGACATACCGTCATTTATTTCAAAACGGAACCTGTCGAAAGTGAAACGGTTCATACATTCGCAAATCATGTAGTGCGTAATGTCGTTTCGATTAAACGTATCAAAATCAACATACCCAACAACAACTTACCGCATGACCGCTCTGCATATACGGATTGGGATTACATGTTGCAAGATGAGTTTGTTGTGCATATCATAAACGACAAATTCCGGTTGGCGTTTGGAGAAGACAAAGTACCTCTTGCAAAGGATTATTTGTTTCTTCCGCTCAACAACAAACTGTATCGAGTTTCGTCCGTCCAGCCAAACAATGGACTTATGGGTAAAGTTGGATGGTGGGAAGTGTTCTTGTCGAAATACGAAGAGGATGAATGTGTTATAATGTCAGATGACATTCGACAAGCTGCCGGTTTTACTGACTTCGACAAAGCAATCAATGCAGTAGATGAAAATGTCGGTGCAAACGATGAAGTTCTCGAAGATGAAGAACTCAAACGCATTCTCGAAGAAACACAGACATACATTGACGAACGAGAAATGTCGGCTGAAACCGTAAATGCTTCGGCCACAGATGAAAAGAAAGAAGCAACCCAATGGTTCACCAACAAAAACTATGATTCGACATTTCTGGTTGATAACAAAGAAACGGAGAAACAACGAGAAATGATACATAAGCGTATGCAGATTGTATCGGTCAATCCGTCAGAAAATTCATTTCCGGTTCAAATGTATAATTGTCAGACAGTCGATAAACGTACAATCGGAATGGTTTATGATTTGAAAGACTACACATCTGTATCGAAAAATAATCGTTGGTTGAATGATTTGAGATTTGGTTTCAATTTTGTTGTGCAGTCATACTTCACGGGAGAATTGTTCGATTTCGTTGATGCCGGTAACAGTCCGGTTTTCACAGTACAGATTTCTCGCTCAAAGTTGGAGATAGTTATACATCCGTTTCAGCAAGTTATACCGGTTGAATACAAATTCGAGAAGATGACATTTTATCGTTTCGAATTGAGTATGAAAAATGCACAGTTAGCGGTAAAAGTTTTCACGATTGACAATAAAAACAAAACTCTCGATTTTCAAGACATTTATATACTTCAAGATATTGTGACCTCCGCAATGATATTGGAAAAGATGTATTTGTTCGGTGGCCCGTATCTCACGAACGACATATATTTGTTCTGCGAAAACAAACCGATTCTCAAAGACAATTGCAACCCCATACTTGTCATGAATAAATTTAATGACTAATGAATAACGAATGGCAACATATCGAAAGTGCTGATGTCGTAGAAGATGCGGCTTCGACCAGTTCGACTGACGTTATCGATACGGAAGCAACTCCTGTATTCGATAATCCGTTGGATGAACCGGATTCTCCGTCTTCTGACGATTACGGTGAAGTGCTCCAATTAACGGAGTACAATGATGGTATGCTTGCAACCAATAACAATTCGTATGGTGTTGTTGCAGAGTATCGAGATATTGATGTAGATACTGTCGATAAACAGTACCAGATACAAGCGAAAAATTTTGTCGGTAAGATAACGAAATTCATTATCGAATTAGGTGATGTCGAACTTACTGACCAACACAAATCATATCTTCGAGATGTCGGTAAATTGCAGGTAGCGAATCTTGCCGATATGCTTGCGGTTGTAGAGATGAACAAATCGATGATTCGAAACATTGCTCGTCGTGTCAATGCAACGCAAGCCGAAGATTACATGTTGATTCAAACATATAATCAGTTGTTGAATCAACACATGAAGTTGTGCAAAGAATTACAACAAACATACAAGAACATTCCGGCTACACTCAAAAAGATGAAAGCCGATATAATGCTCGATGCGGCTCAACAAGTTCAAGCGGAAGAACAACAAGTCGATGAAACAAAGGTAGTTACGGAAAACTTCGGAGAAACACAGTTCAATTCCGGTAAGCATTTGTTGCGCAAACTCCGTGAAGAAGTAGAACGTAAATCACGAGAAGCATCGACACAAACCGAACAGAATCAGGAAACTCAATTCATCTCATAGTTTTCGATTCCATAACGAAAATGGTGAACCAAAGTTTGCCGGATAAATACTATACAGAATAATCATCAACAATCTTAAAAATCACGAAAGATATGGATTTGAAACTTTTGGAGATTGCAGGCAAACAAGCGGGTATCTACTTTATCGTAACAGATAATTCCGCTGTTCCGGCAGCAATTACGACATCGAATCTGCGTCTTGTCCCAATTAACTCACCGAAAGGCCCGGTTAATACGGTCGTCGTGTTTCAGTCCGGGGACACTGCATCATTCGAAAACGTATTCGGCAAGTCCACTCGTCAAATGGAGCGGAAAGGCAATCAGTCATTGAAGACTGCTTTGAAGTGTCTCGAAGCTGGTCCGGTGGCAGTTATCAACTTGCGTTCGTTCGACGATGAACAGGACAAAACACAGATTCGCGCATTTTCTGCAAATTCGGAAAAAGGCGAAACCCAACTTGTTCCGTACACTCGTTTGTACAACATGAATCAGTTGTGGACTGTTACGCCGAAATACATGGCGAATTTGCTGACGCAAAAACATTTGTTGAACATCGGTAACATCGGTACTTCCGATATTTCTGTGTTCATCGTAGTATCGACACACGTAGATTCTGTTACGTCAGAAGGTGACAACACCCTCGGCAAAACAGAACTCGAAATCGAAGAATATCCGGCACTCAATCCGGAAATGCTTCTGAAAGACACGTTCGTTGATGTGTATGTGTTCAACAACACATTTAATGTCGCCGACGTAACAACGAACAAATATTACGGTCAGTTCTTCGATACTGACGGTAATGTGGATTTGTCTCGTTTGGAAGAACTCACCGAAATTCCGGAAGCCGGTTTCAACCGCAGGTTTACAGGTTCACTCATTCCCAATCTGAAATCAGAAAGCGGTGAATCGATTTCTATCGATACCGTTATCAATCAGGCATATTCTGAAACCGGATTGGTTGCGTTTATCAACGATGAAGTGTTGGAATCAGATGACCTCAACACTATCGATTTCGACGGTTCTACGTTCTATGACGAAGAGGGCAATCGTCTCGAAAGTGCATCAGAAACAATGCTTTCACACGTTGCGCCTGCACAAATCCACAAGACATTCGTTGCGTTCCCTCCCACCAGCGATATGGTGAAAGTTATCGAAGACCAAGAAGTTATCTTCGAAACTGAACGTTACCAGAACAATGACGGTACTTTGGACGAAACATCGTTTATCGGTGTATTCGAACAGGGTGTGCGTGTGGGCGACCGGATTAAGGGTATCAACGGTTCTGTCGTTGAGGTAACGGGAATCGAAATCATCGAATCGAACGTACCTGCACCCGACCCCGAAGGGCCGAAACAGAACTATAAAGTAACGCTGAAATCATCTCTCAACGGTTCATACACTGTAACCGCCAATGGTAATCCGGTTGTTTCCGGTAACACATACGAAGAGGGTTCGATGATGACCGTTAAGGCAGAAGCGAATGAAAACTTCAAACTCGGCAAAATCAGCGTGAACGGTAAAGCACTTCCCGAAGGTGTTACAACCTTTACACTTACGGGTGAGAGCGTAATCGAAGTTCTGTTTGCTGAAATCACATACAAAGTTCTCATTGCAACACCGGAAAACGGTACTGTTACCGTTTCGTCTTCGAAAGGAGAAGTTGAAAATAATGATGACGTTCAGAAAGGTACGGAACTGACAATCGTTCCGAATCCGGCAGAGGGTTATCAAATCGGTACTGTCAAAGCAAATGACATCGAACTGAAAGGACCGGAATACAAAGGTGTTGTTCGTGAAGACACCAACATCGAAGTAACATTCATTCCGAAGAAATACACGGTTTACGTAACTGAACCGGAAAACGGTACGTTCTCATTGGCTGATGCCGATGGTGAAACGATTGCTCCCAATACGGCTGTCGATTACAATTCGATTGTAGTCATCAATCCGGTACCGGCAGAGCATTACGAAACTGACCAAATCATCGTGGATGGAACTCCGCTCGATGAGGGTATCTCGCAGTTCGTCGTACCGGCAAAGGATGTGGTTGTATCTGTTTCGTTCAAAAAGAAACAGTACAAAGTTGAGTTCTCTGATGTTGCAATCGGCGGCAGCTTTGTTGTGAAGAACGGACAAAGCCAGCTTTCGTCAGGTGCTCTTGTCGATGCACTTACGGAAATCACAATCGAAGCAACTCCGGAAGAAAACATGCAAGTAGATAAGATTACCGTAAATGATGCAGACATCGAAAGTAGTTCGTTCTCACTTGTCGGCGATTCCGTGGTAAAAGTGACGTTCTCGAAGATTATGCACGTTGTATCGAAAGTCAATCCGTCAAACGGCGAATTTACGGTAGAGACTTCCGAGGGTACTCCGGTTGTTTCCGGCACAGCCATCGCACAAGGTACGGAACTGTTTGTAGTTACAACTCCGGCAGCTCACTACCGTCTCAAACAAGTATTGGTAAATGATACTCCTCTCGAAGCGGAAGAATCACAATACAGGTTTGTCGTTGACGAACCGAAAAAGGTTGAGGTAATCTTCGAACCGATTTTGTGGGAAGTCACCGTGACCAAAGAAGAAGAACAAGTAGATGTGGAAATCCAAACTCTCGCAGGTGAAAAAGTCGATGACCTTTCGAAAGTCATGGACGGTACGACTTTGAAAGTCGTTGCAACTGCAAAGACGGGTTATCATATCACTGACATCAAAGCTAACCAAACCAGCATTCTTTCGACGAAAGTCTTCAACGTAACCGGAGCAACAACGGTAGAAGTAGTTACCGAAATCAACAAATATCGTGTGACTATCAACCAGCCGGAAAACGGTACAATCACTGTCAAGAACGGACAAACTCCGGTTTCGACAGGTGAAGAAGTCGAACATGGTACGGTTCTCACAGCCGAACTTGCACCGGAAACAGGTTATCACAAAGTATCATTTACCGCAAACAGTGTGAAAGTAACCGGAAATGTTACGGTTACGGAAGCTGTGACATTCGCGGCTGTTGTTGAAATCGACAAACACACGGTTACGTTTGTTCAACCCGACCATGCTACTCTCACCGTGAAAAACGGTGAAGTACCGGTTACGTCGGGTGAACAAGTCGATTATGGTACGGTTCTGACAATCGAAGCAGTTGCGGCTGAACATTACAACGTAACAAAAGTTTCAGTGAACAGCGAGGAACAATCCGGTTCTCCCATTACCGTAACCGTAACGGAAGACATCACCGCAATCGATGTGGAAACGGCTATCAAACAATACACCGTTACCTATGAGCAACCGGAAAATGCGAAACTTGCAGTGACGAAAACAGGCGGTATCGCAGTTCCCACGGGTTCAAAGGTTGATGCACTTACGGAACTCATCGTTACTCTCACACTAAATGAGGGTTACGAAAAGAAATCTGTTAAGGCAAATAACGTTGAAATCGAGAACAACCGTTTTGTAGTCGATAAAAACTCTACTGTTGTCGCAGAAGTTTCGATTAAGAAATTCACGGTAACAGTCGAACAACCTGCAAACGGTACAATCACAGCAAATCATACCGGTACTGTCGATTGGGGTACGGAAGTAACTGTAACAGCAGAAGCCGCAGATTATTACGAACTGAAAACGTTTACCGACAACGGAGAAGACAAACTTGCTTCGAAAGACAGCTACGTTTTCACTGTGAAAGAAAACCATACTTTGACTGGAACAACGGAGAAAATCATGTACACTCTTTCATACGAAGAACCCGAAAACGGTACTCTCGATGTGAAAGTGAATGACCAACCCCACACTTCCGGTGAAGAAATCTGGGCCGGTGATACCGTAACTGCAACGGCAACACCGAATGAGAACTACACTCTCGAATCGTTGAAGTACAACCAAACCTCAATCACAAGTGGTTCGCAGTTCAAGATTACGGAAAACACCAGCGTTGTTGCGGTTTTCGCTCCTATCATGCGCACGGTAACGAAAAACCCGGCTACCGGTGGTTCGTATCAAGTAAAACAGGGTGTTGATTTCACGACGGATGTATCTGACAGCATCATGCAGGGAACGACGATTAAAATCGTTCCGAATGCGGAAAAGTACTATCAGTTGAAATCCGTTAAAGTAAACAGCACTCCGCTCGAAAGTCCTTACACATATCTCGTTGCAAGCGAGAATGTGACGATAGACGTTGAGTTCGAGAAGATTCGATATACTGTAACATACACGGCAGATGCCGGAAACGGTAACAGTGTGAATGTCAAGAACGGTTTAACTCCGGTTGCTTCCGGCACGGAAGTAGATGCTGGTACAGTTGTAACGGTCGAGACAGTAGTTGCAGAAAACTATGAACTTACCGAACTCACGGCAAACGAAACCGATATTCTTTCGACCAAAGAATATAAGGTCGAACAGAACACTACAATCGAAGCTACGTTCACTAAACCGCAGTTGGCAGTGACATACGTTACAACCGGATTGCAAGGTACGTTGAGTGTGACCCGTGTAAGCGACCATTCAGCTATCGATTCCGGTGATACCGTTGCGAAAGGTGAGCAAATCAAACTCGAATACACACCCGCTGCGGACGAAGTGTTTACGAAGTTTGTAGTTTCAACTCCGGCATCGACACTGAAAGCTGTTCGAAAGAGTGCACGCGCAGCCGACACAACGGAAGATTACATGGATAATCCGGCAACCGTAACCGTCACCAAACAAATTTCTGCGATTACCGTAGAAACTTCGAAAAAGCAAGCTACCGTGAATTACAGTAGCACGCTGGGTGAAGACTACAAAGTAGAAGTGTACGATTACACAGGTGATTCGAAAGGTTCGCTGATTACTTCCGGTTCGAAAGTCGATTACGGTAAGCAAATCAAGTTGGTAGTAACCAAAGTTTTGGATTCAACCGAAGTTGAACCGGAAAATGTATCGGTTACAATCCAGAAAGATGCAGCCGAAGCTGAACCGTTTGTTTACGGGACATCTTACACTGTAACAGATGCTTCGACAATAACATTTGTAGTATCTCCGAAAGCATAATCCGCTGATTGATGTATGGTGCGGTCGAACAAAGACCGCACCACTACATCTTTCAATTTTGAAATTTGCTTAAACGGATAAATATTGCAAATAAAAGGACTTACGAAAAACTTAAAAACATTTTTCAAATGGCAACGACATACACAAAAGTACGGTACAAGTGTTCAGGCCCGGTAGATTTCGAAACTGTTTTCGGAAAAGTTACTGCGGTTAAAACGATGCCGTTTACGTCGTCCGGGAAAGTAAAACCGTTCGACATGTCATCATACAAAGTACGCGAAGACCAATTCTGCAACGGTACTGCATCACGTCAGAATGAAATTCTCGATGTTCTTTTGCAGCCCGGTATCGTTAAGGGTATGAAGGGTGTGGACGGTCTTCGATATGTGATTGACGGTTTCAAATCGTTTGTCGAGGGTGGTTACAAATCACAGTTCGGCCAGTTCGTTTACAATCTGGACGAAAAGAATGTGTTTGTTCGCGCAATCGTAAACGAACCGTTCATCGAAGATTTGGAGAAATCGACGAACCCGTTGTTCAAGGAAACTCCCAGCGGTATCTTCGATTTCAAGTATCTGGCGAAAGGTGGTAACGAACAGTTCTCGACCGTTTTCCTCACGAAAGGTACTGTCGGACAGGATATGTGTTTCTACTTCGGCCCGGGTATCACCAAAGGAAACGATACAGAAGTTCCCGCAGGTTATGTGGCTAACGTTTTCTACAACAAGACATATCCTTTCGACGTTGTAGCGAACGAGACAGGTTACATTTCTGGTGCTGACGGTCTCGAATCTTACGTGGATGATGATGACCGTTTGTACATGGAGAAATTCCGCTGGAATCCCATTATCAAAATCGGTGCCGGTTATACCATTTACGGTAACTGGACGGGACAACTCAAAGAAACGCGACAATCACAGATACAAAACTCTGAATTGTTGTGCTACATCAAATCGTCCCTGTATCAGATTGCACAAACCGAGAACTTCAAAAAAGCACTGTACAAAGATTACTTGCGTACTGAAACGGAATGTACCGAATTTTTGAACGGTTTGGTAAATGCCGGAGCAATCCAATCGGGATTCGTTTGTCAGTGCAATGCCGAAAACAACACCGAAGACATCCAACGCAAACGTATCAAATTAGTACACATCGAGTACTCTCCGGTTGATTGTCTCGACAAGATTGTTTTCGATTTGAACATTAACTAATTTATCTCAACAATGAGAAGTTACACGGACACAATAAATTCCAACGCTACACGTCGTGACGAAATCATCAACGATTTCGTCACGGCAAGTGGCATGGAAAGAAATGCCGTGATTCGTATGTTCGAATCATATCAGGCATTCGGCAATAATTTGGAACAAATCAAAGACAAATTCGATAATATGATAAGTCCGGTAACATCAAATCCGTTGGCAATTTTTAATGATGACAGTACAGTTTTCGACGACAATTCGTTTAACACGAAAGTCGGTAATGCTGTAACGGAGTTCGCGCGTGAAAATCCGTATGATGTTGTCGGGTTGCTGAATATCATCGCAAATGCTCTGCGAGTGAAAAATCCTGAATTTTCTCCGGTTTTCGACAAATTGGAAATCTGCACAGACATTCCGGAAATTTCATCGTATGCTAAATTGGAGCACTCATCTCTGAATGAGAATGAAAATATCGGTGGTACGGTGGAATTGTATAGCACGTTGAAAGATGTGCTTGCAAAGAATAATAAACGGTTTGGTGTTTCTTATCACATCGAAAACGTCTATACGGAAATCTGGAACTACCTCAATGACGAAATCGAACGTCTCACGACACAGAAAAACATCAATTCTGTTTCCGAAGACTTCAAGCGTTCGTTGGTTGATTCTCTCGTTCGAAATTCGGTCAATCCGATGTACAAACAAGCGGATTACATCAAGCGTGCATGTCCCGACATTCAAGGACTTGTATTCGATATGATGATGTTTTTCGATTGCTGGGTGAAAGCACAAGACATGCGAGTTTTCACCATGATTGATTCGAAAATTTACCGGGGTTACATTCAAGCACGCGACAATTTGTTCATGTCGATTTCATCATCTGCGAAAAATTCCGTTGTAGTTGTATCGGATTCTGATGAATTTCGTGATTGGGAAGAAAACACGTTCGAACCGAATCCGTACATTGCACAAGCATTTAGGCAAAACACAGTGGAAATGCTTAACGTGGCTGATTCGCTCGTTGTAATCAAAGCGGTACAAAATGAGTTCAACCTCAACATTCGACCTCTTATCGATGCGTTCTTCACCAAAGCATCGAATTTGTTAGGACGTGCAGAACATATCATTTACGAACTTCGAAAAATTTCGATGTACAAGTAAATGATACATAATGTAAGAAGTAAAAAATAAAAATTTTCAGAGATATGGCAAACATGGCATTTCCGCACGTGACCAATTCGACTGCCGCCGCCAACATGTACGAACCTGTTGTACCGTCGAATTTTCTCGGTACGTTCGTGTTGATGGGGTCGTTGAAAGAGGCTCTGGGCGATTACACGTTTCTTTCGGAATACATAAAGTCAATCAGTGGAATGTTTATCGAAAAATCCGCTAACACAATCGAAGCCGGATTTCAAACAGTAAAGTTCCGTTATGACAGCAACGAAAAGGAAACGTACTACGAGATTGAAGTTGCATTCCACAACTTCCTCGACAATGACAACCGGATGCTTGTGTACAATGCACTTGCTGCGTGGTCACGACAAAAGTACAACCCGCTTACCGGCGAAAAGACACTGAAAAAGCATTACGCCAATGCTTGTTTGGTCGGTGAAAAATTCCAGCGCGACGGTACGATTTTTTGGCGTCGAATCGCTCACAACATGTTCCCGATGTCAGACTTGACTGACCAAAGCGGTGATTATTCGGCACACGACATGCAGGAAATTACCGTTACCTTCAATGCGGATTACGTTTCCGACGTAACCAATGACCCTCGATTGGCGGGTGACACTTTCTAACATACAGTTCATACACAAGTAAGTTTCGAATTTAATTCGAAAAGCAAGAGCGTAACTACGGTTATGCTCTTTTCCGTGTTTGTACATCACCCTAAAACTGCTTGAAATGATTACAAAACTCGATTCGCTCAATGAGTATTGTAATTCATGAATGCTATTCCGAATATCTGGATGCTGGTAATTCGTTTTGACCAATACCCGTTAAAATTATAAGTTGTCCCTATGTTGAAAACCCACTTCGAATCAATACTGTACAATGATTGTGTTTGTGCTGTGAAAGATGAACCGTCAACAAAACTTCTGTAAAAATTGAGATACACGAAACGGTTGTTCATTACGTATTGTCTTCCATGTTCGGCAGAACCGGGTTTTTCAGGTTCGAATCTCCATGTTTCGATATAATTGTTTGTTGTATAATTCTTTGTTCCTACACACAATACAACCGTAGGTGTGTTGGTTGCGGAGTGGTCATATCCTATCCAATCAGTTATCTTGCCCCCCCCCCTGACGGGCTGAACGGGTGATGCCGGATTTTTGTTGTTGTAATAATAGGAAATGTTTTTGGCGGTAGTTAGGGGGTACGCCAAATTCATTCGCTATGTCATTTAGCGAAGACAGTTTGGTTATCATAATCGATTTAGGTTGGTTAATTATTAAAAATATTTATTAACTTAACTCAATCTAAGTCAAGATAGCATAACTTTGAACTACATTCGATGTACTTTCAACACAAATAAAGTGTTTCTCGAAAGAAACACTTTATTCGTAATAATTATGTCGTCGATATTACCATTCCTCATCCGATAAGACACTTTCCTCATCACCGAAATTCAAATCTTCTCCGCTTTCATCTGATGCAGGTTCTTCCTCAGAGCCTTTGATTTCTTTCGGAGTACCGTCCGCATTGAAACCGAGAGACAAGTTTTCTTCTCTGCGAGCGATTTCCATAGATTCAAGTTGTTCCGGTGTGAAATCGAGATAATTTTTCATAATCCATGTAATCGGAATAGCCTTACGGGTAGTACCGTTTGCATCTTCCATTTCACCGAACTGTGCAAGGTTCGTACAGATTTCGATTTTCTTGTTGAGCAATTCCAATTCTCCTAACTTATCGTATTCATTGAAAGCTACCCAATTTATCTGTATCGAATCGAGCAAACTCAAATCTATACCGATTTCGATTTCTTGCAGTGTTAATTGGATAGTGATAAGTTTGAGAAACATTTCTGACATTGCATCCCGTATCGTCTCAATCATTTTTGAGAAATTCAACTCGATTTTGCGCAAGTTTGTTACATCAATGAAACCCCATGTATCGCTTGCGTTCGGGTCGATACGGTCATACGGTATATCAGTGAATTTCCAATAATACTTTTCCCAATACTGCAATGAATCGACCTCTGTAAGGTCTGGGCCTTGTGTGTTTACCTCTTCAATTTCGGGAGAACCACTTGCGGCCGTTTCGGCCGTGTAAAATTCTCTGTAACCAATCGAGTTGGGGCGGCCATTAAATTTAACTTGTCCGGTTGTATCATCGAACGCAAACGAGTTAGCGAATTTCTCTTTTGCTGTACTCAATTTGTTCAACGCTTCCGAACGAGATACATCACCCATGTTGAATTTGATGTGCAAACGAACTTGTGATTTAACGGCAAACCACAGTATCTTCGATGTCTGCATCGAACGCATGATGTTGAACGGTCTTTTCAGTTGGTCCACGTATGAAACATAACCGTAATCATACGGATTCCATTCGATTAGAATGACTTGGTTTTCGTGCAAGACACGTTCACGTGTTCCGTCGATAATCGGTCTCTGAACGTAATACACAAGTCCGTCTTTTTTGTATTTCATCAGAGAAGCCGGGTCAATCGGAATCACACCGATAATGTTTTTCGGATTCTTTAAGTTGTCATACAGAATTTCGAAAGCAAGTTTGCCACACACAAGATATTCTCGAATCTTTTCGAGCAAACCGTTTTTCTTCAAATCACAGAACTGCCATAATTTCGGATAAAACACTTCATCCAAATATGTCTGTATTTTTTCGGCAACATTCTTTTTGTCTTCCGGAATCAATGTCATGTTAATAACAGGGAAAACCGGATATTTGTTGGTTTTGAGCTGCGTTGTTACACATTCATTCGATACGATGTTTACAGCTTTTTTGATTTCTTGATTTTCTGCAAACACTAACAAATCATTTCGATAGTTGATGTTTGTAAGCGGAGAATAACCGTATGTGTTGTTGAAACGAATATCTGGATTGAAAACGGTATTTGATGAGTTCTGAAAATATATCGGGTCATTCGGTACCGCTTCCGCTTTGTTCAAAACCGATTTGTTATTAGCTAATTTGTCTGCGGTGTTAGCGTACAAGATTTTTTTCGAAACATTTTTTTCCACGTTTCGTGTAGCCAACATTGCAATACCTGTCGTAAGTTTCATATCGAAATTATGTTATTGTCACTTATTACAATATGTATCACTGTAATTTCTTCATCGAAAACTTGTTTGTACAAAAATTTTGTTGTATATTTGTATATGCAAAATAGGCAAATTATGTTATGAGTACAAAAGTATATCTCGAACAAAATGTGTATGAAGCTGCCCGCGAACGTATGAGAGTAGCATTTACAGAATTTGACCGTGTATGCGTGTCATTTTCGAATGGTAAAGATTCTGGGGTCATGTTAAATCTTGCAATTGATGTGGCTCGTGAATTAGGGAAGTTACCGGTTCATGCACTTTATATCGATATGGAAGCGCAATACCAGAAAGCAATCGAATTTACTCATCGAATGTTTTTGCGTGATGAAGTAGTTGGATGGTGGGTTTGTTTGCCAATACATCTTCGAAATGCTGTGTCACAAATAAAACCGTATTGGTTGTGTTGGGACAAAGAATGTCAAGATGCGTGGGTTAGGGATTATCCGGAAAACAAATATGTAATAACAGATGAAAAATATTTTCCGTTTTTCCGACGTGGTATGGAATTCGAAGAATTTGTTCCCGCTTTTGCTGAATGGTTTTCAGAAGGAAAACGTACTGCATGTATGGTTGGTATTCGTTCAGACGAATCACTGAATCGTTTTCGAACAATACGTGATGTACGGAAAATAACATATAAAAATTATCAGTACACAACCAAACTGTTTCCAGATGATGAAACAAAACAAATCTACAATTTTTATCCGTTGTATGATTGGACGGTAAAAGATATTTGGATTTGTAACGGTAAGAACAATTACGATTACAATAAAATTTATGATATTATGCACATAGCGGGTGTTCCTCTTTCGAAACAACGTTTGTGCCAACCTTATGGAGACGACCAACGACAAGGTTTGTACTTGTTCAAAATGCTCGAACCAATGACATGGGCAAAAGTAGTTAATCGTGTTGAGGGAGCAAATTTTGGTAATCGTTATACAGAGAATGACAGGACTACTCTTGGTAATTACAAAGTAAATCTTCCCGAAAACCATACTTACGAATCTTACGCAAAATTTTTGTTATCAACGATGCCTCCACACGCTACCAAACATTATACTACAATAGTGAACAAGTTTATAAAATGGTGGCATAAACAAGGATGTGACAAAATACCTGATTCATACAAAGAATGGACATACGAACATTATACAAAATTGTGTTCTACTTACAAACATTCTACGCCATTTATTTTCGATAAGGAACTGAAAGATGATTTCAATACTCAATTCGAAAAACACATGCAACGTATGGAGATGTTGAGGAAAATTCCAACATGGCAACGGATTTGTAAAACGTTGTTAAAAAATGATTATTGGGGAAAAGGTTTAGGTTTTTCTCAAACAACAAGAGAACTCGAAAAACAAATACAGATAATAACATCACAAATAAATTAACATGTTAGAAAACATTCTCAAAAATGATATTTCTTTCGAAGAAAAGGTGGAAATGTTTAACCAAATCACACAAGAACTTTATGATTGGTTGGGTTTGGATGCACCGTGTCTGAATACGCAACTTGTACCAGCTTCGAAAGTAAGGGGAAATGATTACAACCCAAATGTTGTTGCACCACCGGAAATGCGTTTGCTTCGTCTTTCTATGCTCAAAGACGGTATAACCATGCCTGTTGTGGTTTGTGATTCACCGGAAATCAAAGATTTTCCGTACATTGTTGTAGATGGATTTCACCGTACAACAACTGTACAACATGACAAAGAAATCAATGCAAAAATGCACGGTTACGTTCCTGTTTCTCGATTAAACAAATCAATCGAAGACCGTATTACATCTACTGTTAGGCATAATATCGCACGAGGTACGCATCAAGTAGAATTATCGGCAAAACTTATTGTGGCATTACGGAAACATAACTGGAGCGATAAACGTATTGGCGAAGAACTCGGTATGGATGCAGATGAAGTGCTTCGATTGAAACAAATAACTGGTCTTGCCGAAGCATTTAAGGATGAAGAATTTTCGAAAAGTTGGATTTGATTATGTCTGCTCCACTTACGTTAGAACAAGTAATAATGTCAATACGTGACATTTATGGTGATGATTGCGCAGATTTCTCGAAAGCTGTTTACAACGGTTATCATAATAAAATGACAGGTGTTATCTGCAATAAATGCGGAAAAGAATATGTTTTCGTTCCGTGTAATTTGTTTTACGGAAAAAGAACGAAAAAATGTTTCTGTGGTCATTGTCTGAAAGAAGAAAATTTACAGAAATCACGCACAAAACCAGAAGATTTCTTGAAACGTGCAAAAGAAATTCACGGAGAAAACAAATTCACTTACCACATGGAAACATGGGTAGATTTTGGAACTCCTATAAAAATAACGTGTAATGATTGCGGTTATGAATTTATGTCCACACCAACCGGACACTTATCAAGCGGTGGATGCAGAAAATGTGCAGACAAACAAAATTCCAAACGTCTTTCGTATGATGCAGAAACAGCATTACAGAAAATGAAAGAATCTGTACATGATGTGGATTATGATTATTCGAAAGTAATTGAGACGTTTAGTAGCATGAAGCATCCGGTTACTATAATCTGCCCAACACATGGACCGTTTCAACAAACACCACAAGACCATTGTTCTGGTCGCGGATGCCCTATTTGTGGTAGAGAAAAAACAGATGCAAAACGAATAAAGACGTGGGACAAAGTTTTCGAAAAAATATTAAAAGTTCACGGAAACAAATATGATTATTCGAAAGTTAAATACATTAACACAAAAACGAACATAGAAATTGTGTGTCCGGAACATGGTTCTTTCTTCACTACACCAGATAATCATATCATGAAAAAGAGTGGTTGCCCGGTATGTGCACGGATAACTAACGGTTTGAAACGAAGAATAACATTTGAAAAATGTGTAGAAAATTTTCGAAAAGTTCATGGAGATAAGTATGAATACGTGAAAGAATCATGGATTGATTACAAACACGATATAACCATATTATGTCCGGAACATGGTGCTTTTAAGATGAAGCCAAACAATCATTACAACGGTCAAGAATGTCCTAAATGTTTTGCGAATGTTTCGAAACAAGAAATGTCATTGCGTGATTTCATTTCAAGTTTGGAGATTGAAATTTCGACATCAGAACGGAAAATAGTTCCCGGATATGAACTGGATATATTCATACCAAATCTCAACATAGCAATAGAATACAACGGTGTGTATTGGCATTCTGATAAGAAAATCGACAAAGAGTATCACATAACAAAAACAACGGAATGTGAAAAACACGGAATAAGTTTGATTCACATTTTCGAAGATGAATGGAGATTCGAAAGAATAACAACCGAAAATTATTTGAGAAATGTGTTATATTCTTGTGATGTTCCGGAAACGTTTGCGAATGAATTAAAATTTGACCGTTGTAAACCGGAACCGTTATTGTGGAATAAGTTGAGATTGATGGGTTATAATGAATACGACACACCAATAAATTATTGGTGTGTTGTAAACGAAAGACGTGTGAGAGATGAAATGTCAATTCACGAACTGAATCCGAACATACCAATAATTTGGGATTGCGGACAAAAAGTATTTCACAAATAAAAATGAAAAACCCCGGATAAAATCCGGGGTTTTTCTTTTAGATTGTTTCGAAAGATTAAATCCAATCGAAACCGTTCTTTGCAACGAACGTGAAGTAGTTGAGTTCGGGATAGAAACCGATGTCTGCGATAGCGAAGCGAGACCAAACCCGAATCTTCTCCGCCATTGTTTGCTCGGCAACTATCTGTCGGCTGGCGGCGAGGTCGTAAGCGATAAATTTAGCACCCGGGTCAGTATCGTCACCGTGACGGCCGACAAGAATACGCGGGTCGTCGAAAGCGTAACGAGGATTCTTGTAAACCGAGATGGTGTCGTAAATCGTACCGCTGTAAACGATTTCCGGTGAAGTGCTCAATGTCTGCGTGTGCGGACAGGGCGAGAACTTCGCGTTCTTTTTGAGAGTTGCTGCCAACTCACCGCAGAGAACGATGAAGTCCGGGCAAGCGATACGGTTCTGCTGACCGACGAACTCGACGACTTTCAGAACACGGCCATACAGACGGTCTGCGTGCGTCATCTGGTTCTCGTAAGCCGACGAAACGATTGCGTTCTTAATTTTGCCCATCTTCGAACGAACATCGTTACCCAGCATGTCCAGCCATTGATTTTCGTCGAGAATATCTTCGTAACCGATTTTCGTCTTTGTCGGAGCATCGATGTACAGAGAGTAATCGACACCCTGCGAGAGGTAAGCGTTTACGGCGTGTTGAACACCCAGCTTGTAGAGGTGGTCGAGAATCGTTTCCTCCAAAGTTTGAACCAGCTGGTTCTGAACACCGGTATAGAGGTGGGCGATTACGTTCACACCCATTGCGGCCATGTCCTTGATTTGGATGTTCGAGGTATCGGCTTCGATTTCGATACCAACAACTTCCAGCTGCTTGTCCATAGCGACAACGTTCAGCTTGTGTTTCGGGCCTTTCTCCATTTGGGCACGGTTCATGCCACCCAGAGAATTGTTGTTCGATGCGGCCTCTGCAATGTTGGTGCGGATTGCCGAAGCGTAATTCAGGGTAACGTAACCCAGTTCCTCACCGGTAGTGTCAGGCAGAACGTAAACTTTGGCATGGGCTTCTGCGTTGATTTCGTCGATAACGGTTTTTACCGAATACTTGTTGGTTTCAGTGTATTCGTTTGATGGGTAGTCACCCGTCGAAAGAACTTCGACCGTCAGTGCCGGGGCAACCATAGAACGAACGATGAAACGAACTTTCAGAGCCTTACCCTTCGACGATACCAGAACGAGTTCGGTAACAGCACGTTTCAGAGCCTTTTCCTTCACCCATGAGTACTTGAACAAGTCAGCCGACAGTTCGATGTACGAGGGAAGCGATTCGGTGTCGTCGAACGAACCACCACCGTAAATGGTGTCGATGTAGGTCAGGACGATTTTCGGCGTGTCCACAGAAATGGTGGGCAACATATCGAAACCGATGCAGTGCAGAGCGAGGTGGGTCTGCAAACCGAAGATGTACGAGGGAACATCACCCGAACCCGGTTTGTATGCGGGATTCCACATACCGCCGGCTACACGGTTGCCTTCCATAGGATTGGTCACGTTACCCATGCCCACGATATTCGACGGCATCGAAACCGATTCGAACATCTTCACCATGTCGGGAGCGACCCCACGGAAAATGTTTGCATCCTCATTCAGAGGAGAAACACCCATGTTACGTGCAACACGACAACGGTTTGCGAACTGTTCCGAAACCATCTTCAAACGTTCTGCTTTCAGTTGAGCACCGTTAGCACGTTTGGGGTCATCGTAACGTTTGAACTCATCGGCAAAAACCGATTCCATAAGCGGAGCGAGATTCTCGGCTTCCGAAACGTTCAAATGTGTATGCGTGTAAATGGGTTTACGCTTAATTTCAAATGCGTTTGCCATAACTTTTGAATGTTTTTGTGTTAAACGATTTAGATTATGTATGCTATGAATGATGTGTTAAATTCCACATTTAATCCGGTTGGTCTCGATTAGATAAGGCCTGCCAGATATTTTTCACGCATACTTTCGTTGAGGTTTTGCTGACCCTTACCCTGTTGCTGGGTTTTCTGGGACTGCTGACCCTTTTGACCTTGCTGCTTCTGCTGTTGCTGTTGCTGCTGTTGGTCGTCGTCATCTTCCTGTTGCAGTTTTTGCTGTTGGGCCTTTTGCTGCTGTTGCAACTTCTGTTGTTGCTGCTGGTGTTTCTGCTGCAACTGTTGAGCTTGTTTCTTCTGTTGCTCTTTCAGTTGTTGCTGTTGCTTCTTGGCCTTTTCCGCATCTTGTCCGGCAGCCTGCTGTTGCTGTTGAAGATTCTGCTGCTGTTGCTGGTGCATCTTCTTCTGTTGTTCGCGTTCAGCCTGCTGCTGTTGCTGCAACTTCTGTTGCTGTGCTTTCTGCTGCTGTTGCAACTTCTGCTGTTTCGATTGCTGTCCGGCCTGCTGACCTTTGCTTTGTTGCTGTTGCAACTTCTGTTGTTGCTCCTGCAACTTCTGTTGCTGTTGCTTCAACTGTTGCTGCTGTTGAGCAAGTTTCTGCTGCTGTTGCTTCAACTGTTGGCGTTTCTGCTGAATCTTCTGAACCTGCTCTGATTCGAAAAGTTCTGCACCGCCAAAGTCAATATCAACAGTGGGGTCATCACCTGCCGGATTCAAATCGAAATCCTCAACAGGGTCGAGTGTGAAATCTACATCGTCTTCGAAGAGGTCGTCGTTGTCGTCTTCGATAACACAGTCTTCGCAATCTTCTTGATAAATCGGGTCATCCGCGTAATCTACGTCGTCAAAACCCGGATTGTCCAGACCGAAATCGTCAGCGAAAACGTCATCTTCCATGGCCGAAAAGTCTTGCGACTGCATCAGCTCATCATCGAGGATGTTAGTTTCACCCATTGCAATTTCATCGTCAGCGATGTTGTTGCAAATGTAATCTGACATTCCTTTCATACTTTGATTGGTGTTTGTTAAAAATTAAATATTTGTTTTACCAGACAAAATATGGTTTTTAACGTATAGATGCTATTGTGCATCTGCGGACGTATCACCATTTATGTCAGAAGCCTGATTGGTGGACGGTTGTATGTCTTCATTCCGAAGAAATCCGGCGGAACCGTCAAACAAACTTGCTCCTTGTCTTGCTTTCTTTTTCTGGGACTGTAAATTTTCATTGAGATTTTTGAAGAAACAAGCCTTTTCGAACTCCAATGTCTCCGATTCATTCATTTCGAATAAATCTTCTGATTCATCGAGGTCTTCTTGTGCAGCGTCTTTCAGTTCTTCTTCGACATTATCTTCTGAATTGGTTTCAGAATTTTCCAAACGCTGTGTGGTTTCTTGTTCTTCGTCATCTTTCTTGCTTTCGTTCAGATGTTTACCGAACCATGCAAGATATGATTTCTCGTCTTCGTTCCCTCTGTTGCTTATATAGGGTTCGAATGATTCTTCTAATTTCTTAATATCTTTGTCTCGAACGATAAACGAATACCCCAAATCTATTCCGTTTTCGTGTGCTTGTCTGCGGGCCACATCGAAAGATTCGTTCAGTTTGACAAATTCGAGTGTTGCATCACTGAATCCCGGATGATACACGAGGTCGTATGTAACGAGCAATCCCAAACGTGCAGTGAAAGTACCGTTTGTGTTCTTTTCTTCTTTACCGGCGGCACGAGCCGAAATACCCAATTTACCACCAGAACGAATAATTTCCTGTGCTTTCAAACCGTTAGGAGTGTTGAGAATGATAAGACGTCCCATGACGGTTTTAGTTTGGGGCACATACCACACGTCGAGAATTTTATGTGATACGTTGTTGAAATCTACCGCATAACCTTTGGGATGTTCCAGTTCTCCGTACACACCTTTTGCTGAATGCACCATGCGTTTGAAAATTTCAAGTTGCGTGATGTATTCGTCTTCGGTGTAAATCCGGTTGTTGTTGTTCAGAACTTCCAGACAAGCAAAGACACCTTCCAAAATCATTCCTTTGTAAGGTTTGCCTGTTGTGGGGTCGATGATTTCAGAATCCATCTGTTCTTCACTTACTTGTTCCAAAATGGAACCGACCGATTCGAACAGCATGAAATCCATATCTTGTGCGTTATAGCTTTTCATATCAACTTTTGCTTTACTTATTTATTGGGTTTCGTTACCGGATAAATCTTGATGACGACTTTCGAGCGATATATATGTTAGCTATAAAAATATCGATAACACATATTTTATATGATTACAAAACTTGACAAAATTTCTGATATATCGACCGAGTTCGGCACCACATTAGCATCTGCAAAACAAATGTCGTGGTTTTACAACAACAAAAATCCGGATTCACCCGTTCAGCCCGTCATGGGGGGGGGCAAAATAACTGATTGGATAGGTTATGACCACTCCGCTATCAATGACCCGCTAACACAGTGGAGATACTATTACAACTTTGCTAAATTTTTCGATGAAATCCAGAACCCTCCCGGACAATATTCCAGTTCCATACAAGTAAATCATTCCAAAACAGGACCGGCCGCAAGTAATGAAAGATGTGTATTGTATTCAGGGCCGAACATCACAGACAACACTAAAAACGGATATATTTACATCACAAGTCCGAATGTAGCAACACATAAAACTTACATATTTGTACAATGCGATTTTGCGAATTTCTGGGCATCTGTTTCTGAATCGCAAAGAAGATTTACCATAGGTTTCAAGTATTATTTTAATGCGGCCAATAAAAATTTGTTGTTAGGATATAACGTAGCTAATACCAACACTAATTCGTTCGGACTTATAATGGATTCCGGACACAAATACACATTAAATTCGAGAAGTTCTGCAATGTTGGACACGAATGGTCAAATAATGAAAAGTGTTGTCGGAAAACAAATGGTTGCGTTGTTGCATATCAACGGTCGAAGTAACTGTATTATGTCACTTTATGATGTGTCGGCAGATTCGATAGTATCATTCATGATACTGAAAACTATACCGAACATAGTTAGTATAGCATCAAACAAAGTATTCGCTTTGTTAAACAGTAATCAAGATACATCTCTCGCACTTAATTCGGGAAGAATTTACAAGGTAGCTTATGATGACAAGTACATAATAAACAATGAATCACAAGCCTTAGAATGTGCGAGATTGTTTGTCTAAATATACGGAAACAAAACAGCCTTACGAAATCCGTAAGGCTATTTTGTTATCTGACTTCGAGTGTCGTGTTTTGTAAGAATTTCCAGTTACTTCCTTGTCTGTAACCGGAATAATTAACCGTGTTGAGTATTTCGGTATAACCGGTATCGGAAATGTTTTTGATTTGGGTTATGTTGTTCGTTTTGTAGTAAAAACGGACAGTGAATCTAAAACACTTTCGACAAATCTTCACGGGAACAAATATATGCAGTGTTAGTAAACTTGTACTGATTCGGATAACTTCCGTTTCCGTTTACAGTAACGATAAGTTCCGTACGGTTTAGTTTGTTGTTTACATCTTTTACCTTTATCTGTTTGGGATAGAAGTTCGTGTAAACTACGTTGTTTGACATTGTGAATTGGTAGAAATCGTTGTCATCCCGTAATATATTACCGCTAAACACTTGGTCTGCGTACAATCTGGGATTGCCGTTTTGACCGGAAATATCATACGGACGAAGTATGTACTTGTACACACCCCTTTCTACCGGTATGTTCTCATCTCCCGTATATCCCAAAATGTTGGCTGTCTCACTATCAATCAATTCACATCCGCAATTACCCGTCCAACCACTCAACATTTTTCCGTCTTTGTTGTAACGGCTCAACAGTTTTGCAACTATGGGATTATATGTGTGGTCATAACCTATTCAATCCGTTGCTTTTCCGGGAATAACGGGCTGTACCGGAGAGTTGGGATTTTTGTTGATATAGAAATATTTCATGTTACCGGCTTGGGAAAGGGTTTTCCCGAACTCATCACCAATATCTGATAATTCATTAAGTTCCGTTATCATATTGATATACTTTTATAATATCATAATGGGTGCTTCATTGCTATCGACATATTTTGCATGGTCGCGTTCTTTGAAATCCCGCCATGCAAAACGGTTTTGCTCTTTTTGTTTTTCTTCCTTTTCTTTCTTGTCTCGCTCATTTTCAATGCCGTAATAGTGTTGGAAAAAGTATTCGGCTTCTTTCAGGAACGATGTGGAAAATATGTTGTTGCAAGAAAGGAAATATGAAATCGATACATCGGCCATTACAAGGTCATCATGCCCGTATTGATTCGAATAGGTGTCGTTCGGTTGCCGTCCGAAATTCAGATATTGTTCAACGCTATCAAAATGTGTTTCAGACATTCTGTTGGATGAAACGCAATTCTGAAAATACTTTACGGCCGCATTCTTGTTGTAATGATTCCAACGTATTCCATCTTCGTAACCGTTTTTCGATTCTCTTTCGAATTGTGCTATGACGGAATTGTCAAACTTATCGTACTTTTCCGGAAACAGTTTCCGCAAGTTACGGATTTGGTTAAAGAACTCACCGCCGTAATTGTTGTTTTCTACTGCAAAACGAACATGTTCCGGATTAAATTCGAGCATCAAATCCAGACACAAACCGGCAAAATCAGATACAGAAATGTCATTACGATTGTAAACACCAATAGACGTATAGTTTATTGTTTTCGATTCTACATCGTAATTCATCTTCTTAATCTTGATGACGGAATCATCTTGTTCGAGACCTTCACCAATATCCACACCAACAACAAACCAATCATTTCGAATATCATAAGGAACTACTTCTTTTGAAACAAATGAAATCCCATACTTTTCACCGATTGGGTCATTGTGTATAGACCATTTTTCTTGCAACTCCTCTTGTGTGATTCGTAACGATTTCTGGGTTTTCGAATTGAATATGGATTTGAGCTGCGTATCGAACGATAACTCGAAACCCATTTCCCAATACTGAATACCCATGTTGGCGATAGTTTCTTGCTTAAATTTCTCGTCACGTCCGGGAACATCGTACCAATAAATTTTGTACGGTACGAATGTGTTTTTCTTATTGACTGCATCGGACCACAAACGGTAAAACAGATTTCGACCGTTACAAGTAGATGCGATAATGCACTTTGAATTGGGGTTGTTGGCAAGTGCCGGATATAAGTTACCCCAAAACTTATCAGCCAAATTCGGACTGACATAGGCTGCCTCATCCCAGAAAACGAAGTCGAGCGCAAAACCCTGAAACACTGATTCCTTTGCAATACCGCATTTCAATCGACAACCGTTATCCAAACGCAACATGTAATCGGAACCCGATATGGAAACGATACCCGGTTGCATGAAAAACGGAAGACCTGCGATAGCATTGATGACCTTCGAGAAAATTTCTTCAACCACCGTATCGCTTTGAGCAATAACAACACAGTCCCGGTCTATATTCGTTATCAGATAGTGAACGATTTCGAGAACAGTTGTAGTGGTTTTACCAGACTGACGCGGAAACAACAATATGTTGAAACGGTTGTTCTGGTATCGAAGTAACAGGTTTTTCTGGTAATCCCTCAATTTGATGTGTGACCAACCTTGTCCGGCATTTTTGAGCACACCGAAGTTGTCAGCGAAAAATATTTTGTCTTTCTGTATCTGCACCAAAACAAACATTTCATCTTCCGTGTATTTGAACGGAAGCCCGGCACGTCGAAGATGCAAATCTTTGAAAGTCGGAGAAACAACAAACGGAGATTCTCGAAGTTTGTAACCGTCAGCAAGACCTTTTACCGCAAGTTCTACGGATTCGCTTGACCAAAGCGTATTCGATGTTTTGTCATCGATAATACGCGGGTCGTACACACCCTTGTAATACTTCGATTGTGTTTGTTGTGATTGTTGTGATTCCATACCTTATGTATTCAATACACCAAACACAAAAAGGACTGTCACAAAATGGGACAGTCCTCACAACAACAAATAACTTTCACCTTGTAAACAACAAAGTTACGTTATTTAGTTCGTGAATCATTTCCTGTTTTTCCGGTTTAACTTGTTGTCAAATGTGAACGTCTCAATCCGGTCTAACTTCGAATAAGGATTGTCGGATTTGATGTACACTTTCGTACCGACAACTTTTCGACCGCATGGTATGAACAAAAACCATTTCTGTTTGGTCTGAAACTCATTTATTACCGTTATGTTATCGGTTATTTCTGCACGGAAATTAGAAACCACAGGAGGTTCGACACGTAAATCCAAATCAAAACCGGCATCGATATAATCATCATGAATAATTCCCACATACATTCCGGCCGTATCACGTTTGATAATTGTTACAGTATCTCGGATGTATTCGTAACGGATTTCTACTTTCGATGCTGATTCGAGGTTTTTGATTTTGAGATTGAGATTGTCGATGTCAGCCATCAAATCCCGGTTCAAAGCCGATAACTCATTTTCGGTTACGTGCAAACGATTTACCGTTGCGTACAAATCACCGTTTTTTGCTTTAAGACTATCGATAATGAAACCGGAGTTTACCAGATTCGTTGAGGTGCGTTGTATTTCCGTACTCTGTTTGGTTGTTTTATGCCACAAAATACCAATCACAGCAAGTGACAAAACAACATAACCGATTACCCATTTCCATTTTTTCATCGCTTTTTGGTTTTAGAAGTTTTCGATGCTTTTTTCATAAACTCACCGAGAATCTGGTTTCCCAAATACTGCACGCGGGGTGTGTATTTCAGCGTTTGGTAATCTTTGGTGTCAAGCATCAGTATTCGACATATTTCAGCCTGAATGTCTTGCGAGAACTCATCACCTTTTGCCGTTACCTTTTTGGTTGCTTTGGCTTTTTGTGATTTGTCTTCGAGATTCTTGTAATACACATGAGGCGGTAACTGTCCCTTGTAAGGTGTGTTTTCGTACATCTTCCGTTGAACTGCCCGTATGATTTCCGGTGATTCTATGGCTTTGACTGCCGGACTGTATGTGTTAATCAGCATATCGGCAAAATTCGAGAACCCCTTACCAATCGAAGTAATGAGCATGAATGCACACTGTTTCAATTCGTAATTTGTGAGTTCGTCGAAACCGGACGGAGATGTATAAAATAGTGTTTGTACTCGACTAAACAGAGCGTATTTGTTACTCTGCGATTTGGTCAGATTCTCTGTCGCCATAATTTTTAGCTTCGTAGTTTTAGAGAATGTCGATGATTTCTCGTTTGGGATTGGAAATTGAATTACCAACCGCAAACGAAACTATCTCGGCCATGTTTCCTTTCGAGAACGGAGATAACTTGCTTTCGGCGTTCATGAGCACTTCATGATTTTTGATGAAGATAACAGCCGGAGCAAGTTCGTTATCTGTTTCTTCGGTGAATGCACCTTCTGAAAACTTCCGGAAATCTGCTCTCGGTCCTTTCATGATGTATTCACGAAGATATGGATTATCTATGTAAAAGACTTTCGTTTCACCTTCGAGAAACTTCTCGAATTTCTTTGCAGTTTTGAACTCTTTCGATGACGAATCATCATTCGCACGTACATCGAATGCGTAGTTTTTCATTCTGTCGCATACATCATTGAACAAATCGATAAGTGACGTTTTGTTCCAATCTGCATGGTCGAGAATGATAAGTGCAGAACCGCTGAATGTCTGGGGCATTCCGTCAGTAACAACCGACGGATTGATTATCTGCACCAACTCCGGTATCTCAACGATATGTTTTACGCCGTATTTGTTCAACCGTTCCAACAGCAATTCGTAATTTTCCGCTCCGTATGTGACGTTTACCGTAACAGCAACATCGAAACATGTTTTGATGTTCACTTCTTCGACTTGTGACATAGTATGCAAAATTTGAGATTTCATAATTTGTTTACAATATTCCTTTAACCGCATCCGCATAAAGTTCGGTTGCATTGTCTTTCACTTCCCGTTCCTTATCCGGTATGGTTATTGTCTGATTGAATTTTTCTTCAACGTTTTCCTTGAAGTATTCGACAAATTGTTTTACGCGGTCTTTGCCGATTTCAGCGGGAACAAGCAAAATGAGATTCTTGTTTCTCTGGAAATGTTCTTCCATACGCGCAAAGGAATAGTCCGGTAAGAACTTGAACACATCACGCATAGTAAGGAAAATGTTCTGTCGAAGTTCTTCGTTGTTGATGATATTCGCACAAGTTTCATCACAGAACTTTTCACCGTTGTACTCAATTGTTTTGATGAGTTCTTTTTCTGAAACAGACCTGTTTCGAGATTCGCCCACTTTACGAAGAATAGGAAACACGTTGTCTTTTGCATCACCGCACACAATCTTTTTGAGTGCTACCGTTGCTGGACAGGCATAACGTATGTCTTTTCCCGGTTTACGTTCGACAGTGTATTCGGAATTGAGCTGCATCGAAAACAGCATCCGGTAGTTTGTCTTTTCTGTTGAATCACCCAACAAACGTGTCATGGGATTATCGATAGCATCGACAAACAATTCACGGAATTTGTTTTGAGAAATGACAAATTCTCCGTTCGGACAATCTTTGGAACGTATGTTTCTGAACAACATAACATTGTCATTTACACATTGTTCGAGGTCTCCATCCGTACAGAAAATAACCATTTCTGTATTGGTTGATTTCTTCAACATGTACGACATCAAACAGATGCAGTCATCTCCTTCCAAATCCGGTATCTTGATTAACGGAATCTGTTCGGAAATCTCATCCATGAATCTCGCAACAATTCGATAGAAAATATCGTAGTTGATAACGGATTTCTGTTTCTTCTCGATACGGTTTTCTTTGTAACCCAAAACAGGAACTTTGCTATCCGGTACATCTTCGTAATATGCCGGAGTGTACGCGGGAAGTTTCTTTCTCCATGAGCCGTAATCCGAAAACATCACGACATTGTGAATCAACGTGTGTGTATCAGAATTGAACGAACGTACTAATGACCACAAACTGTTGTGTAGATTCGATAACAGATTGTGCTGTTCCTGTTCTGATTCGAGAGTGATTGTTTCATCTTGTGAAGTCATTCCGCCCAATACACGATTGGCGAAATACATTCCGTCTATGCCGAGTATTCTCCTTTTCATTATTCATTCGATTCAAATAAAACATCACCGTCGTTTCCGGAGAAGAACATCGGTATAATAGTTTCGAGATTGTTTTTGAATGTCTCTACGAGAGTTTTGCCGTTCGGTGCTGATTCGAATGTGACAATACCGAGAGCATTGCGATACAGAGGTATTCTGTCAATTAAATCGAAAATCTCTGTTTTGGTTTCTCCGTTGTTGAAAACCATAACGCACTGATTCGGAAAATCACGGAGAATTTTTTGTATTCTCTCATCCAACAGTATCGAATCTTCTGTGGAATGTTTTCCGTGTTTGTCTTCTGATGTGGTACGTGTTAGGAAAATACCGACAGCACCGTTTTTGAGCATTTCTTCTACTTCGAAATCTCTGCGTACATCACAAAACAAAATCGGGTTTTGTGATACGTTGGGAGGTAGCATGTCAAATTCGACACTCTGACGTTTGAGTATGTTTCGAATACGTGTTCTCACTGCTGAACCGTCAGCACCCATCCAATCACCAATCGTCCAATGGGCCTTACGTATATCGCTCTCTTTCCGTTTACGTTCTTCAAGTTCTGCAAATGTCATCCCGCCTTTTTCGGAGATGATTTGTTTTATCGTTCCGGCACATCGAAATTTCAGATACAGATGTTTCTGTTGAAAAAAGTTTGCAAGTGTGTCCTTACCGGAACCGGACATACCGTACAAAAATAAGTTTATCATTGTTGAATGTTTGTTTTGTTGTCATCGAGCATTTTCGAAAAACGTTCATGTGTTATGAGATATGAATCCTGATTCACAACCATACTCCATTCTGCGTTCGTGTTTTCTTTGTCTGATTCATCGAGATACATGATGTAAAATCCGTGATTGACTGCCATGTTTTCTGTAACCGGATTCTTAACGGATTCTTTCTGAATCAAAACCGTTTTTGCTTGGAGCAATACGATGCTGTGTTGGAAACGTTTGACGAAATCGAGATTTGATGATGCTACGTTGGGATGCCACAACACTATATCATTTTCCGTTATGTCTTTGATGCTTGCATCATCCATATTGGGTTTACCGAAGATAATCCGGTAAGCTGCTTTATCCCGTATAGTGTGTTTTACGTAATCGACAATTTGTTGTTGTCGAAAAACTATGTTATCATAGCCTGTTTGAGAAATTTCCGTAATGAGTTTTCCGTTACGTGCTTCTCTGTATTTCGATAAATCAGCTAATACAATCCATATCATAGCTGAATCGAATTACTTGAACATCGCTTTGAGTTCAGTGCAACATGCGAGGAACGTTGTGAATTTCGAAAGTGAACCGGCAAGCTGATTCGAGTACTTTGCTACGATAGTGCACGCTCCCAATGTCTGTTCGTACTTGCCTTGATTGTTGAGGTAACGGAAAAACGGTTCCCCTAAGGAAATGATGCAATCTTTCTCTTTGCCTTTGAACTTCGTCAATTCTTGGTAAAACGTTTTCGAATCACGTATGCCCAAACTACCGTCGATGATACCGTACAATTCTTTGTTTTCGTTACCTGTTTCCATGAGGAATTTTACGTGTTCCTCTGTTACAGTAGTCTTTTGGTCGATGATTTGCTGCAAGTTATCGATTGCGTGACGGAAATCCGGAAAGTTCTGTTTGAAAATTTCCGCCAGACCTTTCTTGTCATAGGTCAGTTTTTCTTCATCGCAGATGTGTTTCAAGAACATAAGATAGTTTCGCTTTTGTTCTTCGAGTTCTTCATCTTTGAAGTTGTATTCGATATTCGTGCAGCGTGACCGGAACGGGTCGATAAGTTTCTCGATTTCGTTCGTAATGAAAATGAAGTTCACAGACTTCGAAACATCAAGTGTCATCTTGAACGCATCCTGTACTTGATTCGACATGTTCTCGCACTCATCAACAATCAACGTTTTTTGTTTACCGTTGATTGAGAACGACGAACAAAACGGGTCCACTTTCGAACGCATGAGTTCTATGTTGAAATTGTTCGAACCAGACAGATAAAGGACATCATGTCCTTTTGTGATGAGGCGTGCAGTTGTCGATTTACCGATACCACATGTTCCGTACAGAAGAAGACGATACCCTTTCGTATTCATTTTCGACGTAATCAACGTGTGAATGCGCTGGGGTAGCTTCATTTCTTCGAGAGACTTCGGAGAATATTTTTCGAGTAATTTTACGGGTGTGTATTCCATATTCTGTTCTGATTATCTGTGAATTATGTAATGCAATTTTATTTTCGAAATAACCGGGAAAGCGTTTGACCGTTCATGTCTTGCAACACGTAACGTCCCCATTGATGCGCGATTGCGCGAGCGATACCGGGAAATGTTTTAGAACGCTCTACTGCGTCATTACCTCTCGTAGCAAATCCGTGATGATTTTTGTTGGGACAATACGGGCCTTTCGGTTCAACCATTTTCGACGGTATCAAACACGGAAGATTTCGAAGCCACAAACAAGTACGTTTTGTGTAAGGGTCTCCGAATATATACGGTTCGATAATTTGTGTCGGTTGAGGTAAGTCGTAAATCGTTGAGGGAACCGGATTCTCTACGGCTAAATATCGTATGGGATAATTGAGCAATGACAAGAAAAATTCCTTACCTGCTATACCTTTTTCGTAACGTTCTTTGTTTAGTTTTCCGTTTTGATATAACCAACGAGCACCGGCATTGGAAAGGAATGTACAAGGTGGATGTGCCACCATTAAATCGAAATGTTCACGTTTCAACACTTCGTGAATGTCTTCTCGAAAATGATACTGTGGTAAACCACCAGAGCATTCTTGCAAATCACAACTGAATGCTTGGAATCCCAACCGCCGAAACTCTTTCGTTATTGCTTGTGATTCTTCACATGCAATTATGATACGGATGTCTTTCGGTTCTGTCATATCAAAACTTTAATTCACGTTTTCCCAATAACGTAAACACAACAAGATTGTTATCATCTTTCACACTTCGAATAGTTTTGACGATATTCGTCAATACTGAACCGGAAATGTACGGGTCATCAATGACAAGAATGTTTTTGCATACTTGACATAAATCCGGTTTATCCAAAATGTCATCGACATACAACAATTTAACTCTGTTCAAACGTGTTATGCGTTTAAGTATTTCTCGTGAATACGGTGACATTTTTCGAGAAATGATAACAGGACCAAACGATGACAATTTTGTGTGTTTGTTTAATTGCTTCAAAGCCGGGTCAATAATAGCATCGACATCACTTTCGAAGAAATGTTTGGTAACACTTTCCGGTTTGACATTGGTAAACACATATCCACTTAACAGAGTACAGTTGTATTGTTTTACGTATTCTGCGTCCATTATTCTTTCGCTTTCTTATCGATAATGTACCTCAACTTGTTCTCGAATTGACGCAAGAATATCTCTGAATTTTGCTGGAATGATTTCGCCACACGTTCATCGATTTCGTCTTGTACATTCGTGAACAACTGTTTAGCGATTTCGCGTATGTGTTCATCCGAAACATATTCTTGTTCCGGTAAGACAATATGACTTAACTGTTCTGAAACTGTTTTCTCGATTAAACTCTGTAATTCTTTTTCCGGTACTGATTCGTTACTTTTGCCGCTGAACTCTTCGAGCCATTCTTTTGCCTGAATCAAACCGGCATACAGTTTGATAGTAACCGGTATCAAACAGGCAACAAGCACACCAAACACAAAATCGTATATTTGAACATTCGCGTTGTCCAACAACAGATGTCGAGAATAGTAGTAAAAGTTGATGAGAATTTCAATGACCATAAACAGATTCACTGCGAGATGAATACGCCGTGAATCTTTCGAATCATCATTCGATGCGATTGCTGTGAAAAACAAAAGCGATGAGGAAATGAACACAGAAATCGCCATAGCTTGTGCGGTTTTCCAACCACCGGTAAGCGATGATATGTTCGTCACCAGAAAATACGTGTGCGCAATCTGTGCAAGAGTACCGATGAGACAGTAAACGAAACCGAACTCACGGGATGCAAAAATCGATACGACAAATCGTATTCCGGTTTTGAATTTTGCAATAAAACTTGGATTCATAATATTGTGCGTTTTTATGCAAAGAGCGTAACGGACACAATCCGTTACGCTCTTGTGAATTACACTCGATGTAACAACCGTCTGTTATTTATCGGTTTCTGCATCTGTTGATTCAGATATAGAAGTTTCCGTATCACTTCCGGTTGTTTCGGATGTGGTTGCTTCTTTTTGTTCTACCTTTTCATCTCCGAACAGGAACGACTTTAACTGCGTGTAAACTCCGATGTTCGTGTTAATGCCGTCGATTGCATTTGTTTCTTCGAACAATTCTTTCACATCTGTTTGTGCAACGATGTAATCGTACAACTGACAATACGAAGTGAAACCGGTACCACAGATGTACTGTGATTCGATAAGCATCATAATCTGTTGGAGATGATGATACGTTGTGATACCGTTTTCGCTGAATTGCGAAATCAAATACGATTTGGTATTTGCTTTTTCGTCAGTCAGAATGACGAGATTGTCAATACATTCGTGTACGTAATTGGCGATGTGTCCCCGGTTCTTGTCCGGAATCTCCGCGTAGATGTGTTCCGCAATCTCTTTGCCCTGTGATTGATACTCGCTGATTTTGGTAAGGATTGCTTGATGCAGTTCTTCTTTCGAGAACTCCGGCCAAACTTCTTCGAAAGGTTTCCGGTTTTCCTTGTTCGTTTTCTGATAACCGATGTACTGATAGAAGTAACCCAAAAATTCTTTGTCGGATTTGATGATTGCTTCTACGGCTTCGAAGAAGTCATCTACCGTTTCGATTTTACGTTTCAGATATTCTTCGGCACATGCACGCACAAAGAAATCCGGTTCTTCTTCGGGAAGACGTTTAGGTTCTTCCGGTTTTGCTTCGGTAGCTTCTGTTTCAGTTTTCGTTTCTTGCGGTTCTGCAACGGCATCGGAAATACCGTATTTGTCGAGAAGTTCAGATGCTTCGAGTTTTGTATCGAACGGTACAAGAGTGTATTCCAGAATGTTCGGGAAACTGTTCACCAATTCATGTGCGGAAATGATGCTGTCGAAATGTACCAGCGAGAACTTCTGTTGCAGATACAACGATTCGCCTTTCTGAATAGCTTTTACGAAAGTGATGTTGGTGAGAAGCCGGAGTGTCGATTTCATCGAACCATCCAAAAACATGGAATCTCGGTGGATAATCGTGTTGTATCGAAGTACATCTTTGTACGTCAGATTCTCTTTCGATACGAGTTCGGACAAGTCTTTTGTGATAATAACCGGAATCGCGTAATGTTTCAAAGACTGTTTGATTGCGATACGCATCTCACCGAGTTCCTGTTTGCTTCCGGTAACAGGAGTTTCGAGAATCTCTTTGAGTTCGGTCTTTGCTTTGTCGAAATTGACGACATCGATAACTTTCAGAATGTCAATCAACGGAGTGATGATTTTCTCTGCATTGAGACTGTTATCGATGAAGCGAGAACGCAAGTTATCTGCGGGAACGACTTTGACATGTTCCCGGCTGTTCGTCACGTCGAGACCGATGAGATAGGTTATGAAACCCAACAGAGTGTATTCGTCAGTCGTGAGAGAATATTTCGAATCTTCTTCGATTGATTTCTTGATGTGTTCCAAAGAAGAAACGATGTCTTCTGTTTTGGCTGATTCGAAATAATGTTTCACCTCGGCGTACAAGGCAGCAACATTTTTCTGTGCTTGTAACTTCTCGGCAGCAATCTGCCTGTCTTGAATTTTCTGATAATCCATTTCGAAATGTTGTTATGTGAATTATTGATTAAGTTCCTGTCTAATGTAATGTTTGTTATGCTCGAAAATAACCTGTTGCCAGAAATGCAACAAACAAACATACCAATATCAATGCGAAAACCCACATCCACGTTTTCATTGTTCGGTATGCTATGATGAAACGGTCATAACGATAGAACACCAACGAAATTTCATACACACGCATAAGAACATTCGAATCTTCTGCACGCTGAATGTACGCATCGCACAACAACGATACAAAATTTTCGATGTCGAACTGGAAATTTTCTTCCAGCTTTTTAATGAATGCTTGGTGGTATTCTTTGTAAATGATTAGTTCGAGTTCTTTCGTGTTATACACACCGAGTTTGTCATCATCTTCGGTAACGATGTCTTTTTTGTAAATTCTCGTTATTAGTCCGAGTTTCTTTTCCAGACCAAATTCGTTATGGTCAAGCCATTTACAAAACTCCTCATTTTCACCAATCTCCGTAAGGATGAAGTATTCCCAAATGTGTTTCATTGACATACGTTCGAGAAACAGGAAAACCGGTGCAAAGATGATTGACAGAATTATGTACCAACGTTTTGAAAAATTTCGGTCGCTCCAACGGATGTATCTCGACCAAAAACTTTTGTCGTTCATAGTATGTTAAATTATGCTGATTTATTCGGGTATGTCTGGTTGCTTTCCGGGCATTTCTTTCGGCATCTCGTCCGGTATCGGTATGTCAGGTACATCGACACTTCCCGGCATTTCTTTGGGCATTTTGTCCGGCAACTTATGGGAAAGTTTACCGATGTTGTTGTTCATTTCTTTCGGTGCAGTATCGAGATTTATTTTCGGAAGCCATGAGGTATCATCCGTAGAAGTTCCCGTACTACCCTCAACCACACCACTACTGATACCACTATTATCTTCCGGTTTGGTTGTACCGTCTTCGAAATCTTCTTCTGTCATATCGAGGTCTGAATGGTCAAATGTACCGTCACCGTTATCGATGTCAATATCGAAATTGGGAAACCACTCATCACCGATTCCGGCTTCACCGAACGAACGAATCGTTTCTGCTCTGATTGCCCAAATAGGTATGTTCAATTCGATGTTGAAAGCGATTGTGTAATTTCGAGATTCTGACGACGGTTGCATTGACGGTTCCTCTTTGGAGTTACCGACAGATGAATACGCACCCTCCCATGTTACGCCGACATATTCATACGTGAAAGTGTTGTCATGCGAAGTGATGCTCTGGGCGATTTCAATCATCTGCAATGCACGAACAAAATTCGATGTAACAAAATATGTTGTTATGGTGAACATCATATTTTGCCGTCGTCCCTGACATACCCAATTTTCGTTCTTGTAATGGTAACGCAGTTCATTGTACTGCATGGAATTTTGTTCCTGTTGTATCTGAAAGTCTTCGATTTTCAAAACCACACGAGGTACATGTTGCACTATCTCTTTGGTCTGAATGTGTTCGAATTTCTTTCGGAACATATACGTATCATCTCCGGTTTGAAGAATAAAAACCGGCATGGTCGGAACAATGTTTTGCAGCTTTAACTGAATGTTACCGACAAATCCCAACAACGCATATTCTAATTGATTAAACGGGTATTTGTCGAGTAACGGACTTTGTGCAGGATATATCATCTCGAAAATTGTTGTGCTTTACATGTTATTTATGTGCAGCACAATTCGTCATAACAATTATTAGCAATCCCAATATCAGAACAGCCAATATGAAATAGGCATAGTCTTTGTCGAATTTGCGCTTCATACAAACAGTATCACAAAACACAACACGATGAACAACAACATTATGACGAACGTTACAATCATCATCGACAAGTGTTTGTTCATCTTCTTCCGGTAAAACTCTTTCGAATGAGGTAAGGTAATACGTATGTACGCTTTTCGATATTCTTCATACTTGATGCCGAACATCATAGCACAAACGCACAAAGCGATTCCGAACACTAACAGAATTATTGCGAAGATAACGTTCATTTCTGGTTTTTACGTGCAAGTTCGAACAATGACATTTGGTTTGTTTGCGGATGTTCTGCATAACGTTTCGCCATACGTTTGTATGTGTCACGTCCTACCATTCGAGCGTAACCTGCTCGAATGATTTTCTGCAATTTTTCATGCAGAATTTTGAACGCCACAATTTCATCGATATTGAAATACGTGCAGAACGCAACAAACAGAATATGCACTTTCGGGAACTTCCGTTCTTGTGCGTATTTTATGAGTTTGATAAATTCGTTGTTGAACCGGACAGGATTGTCCAATAGTACTTCGGTTTCTATTTTCAGAAAATGTGTGTCATAACACCCTTCGATACACTTGTTTGCAAATTCTATTTCGTTGATTGCATCGAAGTTAGAATTTTCGGGTATTGCTAATTGTGAGTATATGTTTTGCAAGTCAAGTGCTTCGAACTCTTGCGAATACTCGTATGATTCATCACCCATAAAATTGGTTCAATCTTGGTTGTATATTATTCGGTTGTTTCTAAATCGGTTGCTTCCCATTCGGTTCCAATAGTTGTTTCTGTCACAGTGTATTTGTGGCCTTCTTCTCGATAAATTTTGTTACGCTCCAATGCTTGATTCCACAATGCGCTGTTTCTCATATTGTCTTGCAAATCGAAAACATGCAACATTTCTTTGTCTTTGTGCAATCGAAGACCTCGACCGATTGACTGAATGATGCGAATGTATGACTTGCCACCATCAGGGAAAAATATGTTGTTGATACGTTTAATCGAAACACCTGTGGACATAGTTTCGTAAGTCGCTATGAGAATATAATTCGAAGATTCTTCGATATTCTTTTTGATGTCTTCTCGTATCTTGTCTTTGGTGTTTCCGTAGATGATTTCTACCGGTCTGTTTTCGAATTTGCTTTTGAAATATTCTTTGAGTTCTTTGCAATACGATACTGTTTCAACTAACACAAGACTGTTACCACCGAAAGCTGGATGCTCCATGAGTTTCGCCATGATGTTATTTCGTTCCTCGATGTGCTGTACAAAATTCTTTTCTTCGTGATACTTTTCTGTACCGAGAATCCCAGCTTCTTTGAGACGTGTCGAATATTGGGCGATTTCTCCTTTGTAATTGATTTTGATTACATGGATTTTAACGGGTGTTGATACACCTGTTTCGATAAGTGTTTTCGCTTTTCGTTCGAACACTACATCACCGAATACCGATACAATATCGATGTAGTCTAACGTATTGTATTTGGGCATTGTACCAGACATTCCGAACGTGAAATGTAAGTTTTTCATTTTCGGAAAAATCTCGGAACGTATCGAATACGCTTTGCCCGTATGCACTTCGTCACAGATAAATGCTATGATGTCTTCGTAAAAATCCTCTTCGTATTCTCGAAGTGTTTGGAACGTACCGACAATAACATTTGCAGCAGCTTGTTTCTTTGGTGCATCATAACATGTAGCAACTCGAATTTGATTATTATCACCCATCAATGATTGATATTCGGTAAAGTCAGATTGTAACTGCGTTACCAAAATTTTTCTGGGAACAACGATAACGATTTGCTTTGCTTTCGACCGTATTGTGGGAATGATTTTGTCGATTAGGTAACGGCAATACAGGTACGTAATCATCGTTTTGCCACCGGATGTACCGATTTCGATACGGGCTGTTTTTGCGCACAAAGCGTTGTATGCAGATTCGGGTTGGAACAAATACTTCTCGGAACGTAAATCGTATTTGTCGGGAAATTTCAGGAAATTGTAAACGTAATCATTGAACTCTGAACGGTCGATATTCATGTGCAATTTTTCTTCTCCGATTACTTGTATCTTCGGTAAGTTTCGATATTCAAGTATCGGATTGAGTGCACGCCGTACATCATTCAAAAACTGTGCGGGAAAAAATCTGTTGCTGTACCAATACGTTTTCGTAATGGTTTTGTTCATCGAACGAATAAAAGGTTTGTACTCTGAACGAGAAACAGTTTTCTGAATCTCATCGTACATCCAATATTCATCGACATTTTCCGCCGTACATTCAACGAAATATTTGTTAAAATTTCCCTTTTTTACTTCGAATCTCATATTCCCTGTATTGTATCGTAATCTATTTACCGCAAGTTTTCTGTTATCATAAACTGCCTATCTGATTTCTTGTTATACAAATATAATGAAAAAATCCCAGAAATGCAAGTATTTCATGACATTTCTGGGATTCGGAGCGAAAATAGTTAAGTGCTTGATAATCAACATTTTACACATGCCCGTAAAGGCCCTTTTTAGCCCTTCTGGTGAGGTCAAATCCCAAGTGAGGTATCTATATGTCCGAGGGTGAGATAATCGAAAAGTAATTCATTGATTATCAATGAGTTACGGAGATGAGTTATTAAAATTTTTTAATAAAAAATAAACCCCTTGATAATCAATGAGTTACAAACGCCAAAATCGGGAAATCTGCTGTTTGAGAGAAAAAAGAGGCTGAAAAATGCCTTTCTTGTAAACCCTTGATATTCAGATAGTTACAAGCAAAAATGCGTGCGTTTTTGGGATAAATTTATGTCCCAGCGCACGCATTTTTCTCGATTTATCCGATGTGTTTGTGGATTTGGAACGGTACGAAAGACGGGTCTTCCTTTAATCGTTCGAACGCTTCTTTGTCTATTACATTAAAAGACCGGAATGTTCTAACAGTCGGTACGGATTCATATTGGTCGGTGAACAAATAACCACCTTCATAATAGGAACCCCTTGCTTTACCCAACCGTAATACTTCGTTCCAAGCATCTATTTTTGTTACGATTTCAGGCAAGTATTTCTCCGTTGTTTTTGCGAGAAGATAATTTACAGAACCGTACTTGTCGCGTGTTTTCGCAATTATAACGGGATACTTTTTTGTTGAAACATTGGAAGTGTTACGTTTGAGATTCGCATCTGTTTCATGTCTGATGGTTATTTCGATACCGGATTCTTCTGTCAGCACTTTGCACCATTTCTCGAAAGTCAAACCATGTGATTCATGGACATACTCATACGGATTGTAAACGGACATGTAGTTGTGTATCATTTCATGCAACAGAATTGCTTTGATTTGATACTCATCGAGTTTGTACTTACATGTTATCTTAATCCACCGAGGTATTCCAACCAGTTTTCCTTCGATGCGTTTCACAGATGATTTGTTCAAACCGTAAACAGATGATTGTATCGCATCGTAAACAACCGGTACTTTCACGCATTTTCTGTCAAAGTATTCCTTATTAAATTCGTCAAACAATTCTCCCAGTTTTTCTTCGGGAACAGTCATTGTAGCTTTCATCTTCGCTGTTCTCGGATTCAGATTGAGGTTATGATGATTCGTGAATGTTTTGTCAAAATCTTGTACACCGTCCATATCAAGTGTGGACATGTGCTGAATTTGTCTCGCACATTTATCGTACATCATTTCCAGCACTTTCTGGGATTTGAACAACACAGAAACAAAACGGTCACGCACTTCATCCGTATCTGTTGAATCGATATTGATGTGGTTTTTAATTGTCTCGTAAACCAGAAACCAGAAATAACGGAACAACACTCTTTCGTTGTCAGAACGGTATGTCTTTTGTGATGTTTCTTCGAGAATCCCCGCAAACTTGTTATTTGCGTTGGGTAAATCCTTGATGATTTTCGTCATCTCATCCCAACTCATGTCCGCCGCACTTTCGACACGATTGATACCGAATGCGTCATGCAAGAACTCGAACAGATACAATGACAACATATCGAGATTCGTTGCATCTTCCGGTTTGATAACGTAAAGTTCATTACATTTATTCGAAAGTGATGCGGTTAGTCTGTTGAAGTAATGCTGGTATTCCCGAAATACATTCTTGTAATAAACCGGTATCTCAAAGGAAAGTTGTTCCTTGTACGTCATGCCACCGTCGCTTACATTCATTGCACACCATATTTGTTCCAGTGTGTAACCAGAATAAGTAATACGGAAGTTGTGCGAGAAGTCTTCCCACGTCAGCGAACCTGTTGTGGCTCTACCGTTGTGAACATACAAGTAATGTTTGATTGCTTTTGTCGAAATAACATAACCGTAACAGTTGAGGTTTTGTGCTTTCGAAAAAGCATTGGTGATATACGCATCGAGTTGTTTGAGCATTTTATCTGCACTACCTTCTGATGCAAATTCGACCGGAACTTCTTTCACGGTTTTCGTGAGTTGTCCGTTTTCTTCGATTAACCAAACGTGGTAATATATGTTAGACCGATTCATAAGTTTGTTTGATAAAGGTGGTCCGGTTGTAGTCCGTTTTAACTTTCCACAACCGGACCGGGGTGTCATCGCAAGAGACTTATGGTATGTTGTGTTCCAACTTTCTATGGTATGTATGCGTTACGCATAACTTGAAGATTCATACAATTTGCACAGAGTTCGATATGAGATTTCGATGTTATGCCGTTTCAAGTATTTCAGCGCAAGATTGTTAGCCCAACGTTCGGTGTAGAAATGGTAATACGATTTACCGGATTCCTTACAATCATGTAGTGCTGCATGAAGTAAGGAAGTGATACCGATAACAATAAGGTAAAGAGGTCCGAGATATTTCGATTGTATCGTGTGTCCAAATTCATGTATGAACGTTTCCGTATCTGTTGCGGAATACGGTGACAGAATTATGTACTGTCCCAACGTAATTGCTCCTTGCATCTTCGGTGCAACATAAAACCGTATTCCCTCGTAATCCCAAACTTTCCGTTCTTTTCGAAAGTACAGTAACAAAATCAAACCGGCGATGTTTTGCGGTAATTGCCAAATGTACAGAAGTATCGAAAGCAAACCGTTGAGGAACTTTTTCATATCATACATGGTTCGTTATACCGTATGTATGTAAAGTAGTTGTTGTATAAAGTCCGGTTTGAGATTCCGTACTTCATGCGGTAATTACAT